>Ga0181526_10000389_pt1 | contig 47031 bp, 41 predicted proteins | sample PEATcosm2014_Bin_35_FD_119750 | JGI IMG/M metagenome (GOLD analysis project Ga0181526, IMG submission 119750) | Peatland microbial communities from MTU Mesocosm Facility, Houghton, MI, USA - PEATcosm2014_Bin06_30_metaG | ecosystem: Environmental > Terrestrial > Soil > Wetlands > Peat | place...
TCTAACGTATTAAAATGCGCGGCGGGACTCGATCCCGCGACCTTCCCCTTCGTCGAAGGGGTGCTGTGTCCAACTGAGCTACGCGATCATGCCGAAAGCACTATGGTAGTACAGCATATCGGTTTATTGTCAAACGACCGCTGGCCTGTCCGCCGCGACCGGCATCGGATTGGGGTCGCTCCGCAGGCTTTCAACGTGCGGAAGTCCGCGCTTTAACGCAGCGGCTGACGGCGTGGGGCGCTCCGGACGATGGCTGCGAATTGGCTTCGCATTGTGGGTTGTTTTGTTGTAAATAAAGGATCATTTGGGTTCGTTCTGCAACTTTTCGTGTATGGAGGCGCGCCTCGCCCGACGCCGGGCCGCTGCGTATTGGCTCACAAACCGAGGGCTGATTGTCAAAGATCGGGCAGGCGTGCCCACAGAACGCCTCGCGGCGACTGTGGGAACCTGCTGGCGGCGATATGAGCTCCGCCAACCCGCGACCACGATAGCACGGTGCCGGCGTAGGTTCGGCGCACCACTGCTGCTAAAGTGTTGTAATAAAAATAGTTAGCCGATACTGAGGCGCGTCATCGGACTGCTTGGTTGGCAGGCGGAAGCGCCTGCCCCACAACAATCAAGGCTGGCTTGGCGCCGCCGCGGGAATCGCCGACTCGCGCGTCACTTTACCGACGCGGGCATCGGTGAGCGATATGTGATTGGCGGAAAGCAGCACTCCGATCGTCCGGTCGAGAGCGAGGCGCGCCGTCGTGTAGGCCACCAGCCCCGCGACCTCCGTGGATTGGGCGGCCGTAAGGTCCCGCTGCTGCACGACCACGTTGTAAGGGATCGACGCGCCCAAGGCGAATCTCTTCTGCTCGCTCGAGAATAATTGCTCCTGCAGGATCCGGTTCCGGACGGCGGCATTGTAGCGGGCGCGCGCCTGACGCAAAGCGATGACGTAGTTGAGGACGTCCACCTCCACTTGGTGGGCGTCCTTCTGGGTCGTCAACTGGGTCTGGCGAAACGACAACTGATCGATCGCGTAATCCGCCTGCGCCTGTCTGTTCCGCAGCGTCGCGGCGTAGTATCCGGCAATCGCTTCGGTGGGGTAGGCGAGGCTGAATACCTGCTGCAGGGCGGTGCCAATTCCGCCAACGACCGCCGGGTTCGGCCCGTAGTTTTGCCCGTTGAACGTGATCGTATGACTCACCCCGGACAACCCCGCCTGGCTCTCGCTTGCGAACACGCCCATATTCGGCAGGACTCCGTTGTGAGTACCCAGGTTCGAGACAGCGGCGGTCTTTTCATTCTCCCGATCGGTCATCAGATCCGTACGGTTGGCGAGGGCCTGCTTCACCAATTCTTCAAGTGGAGGAACGTCGTCATGTTCGGGAATCGTCATGTGGTCGACTGGCTCGATGCGCGCGTTGGATAGGACCGGGTCGGCGGTTCCGGTGCGGCTCAACAGGTTTTTCAGTTGAACCTCCTGCTGACGGCGGGTAGTCTCCGTGTCCACCACGGCCTGCTGGCTGGTGACTAATTGGCTCTCCGCATTGATGAGGTCGGAGGGCGCCAGCGCTCCGAGTCTGACTTGCTCCTTTACGTTCGACAGGAATGTGCCGGCGACATCCGCCGCATTCCGCTTGGCCTTGGCGTCTTCGTCACTCGCTTCCAGGTTATAGTAGCTGCTCAAGACCTGGTAGACCAGGTTAGTCACCTGCGTTTGAAACGCCACATCGGAGATACCGGCGTTCATCTTCGCCACGGTAATGAAGCGGGCGTTGACCGCGATACCGAAGCCCTGCAGGAATCCTTGCTGGAAAGTGAACGAGAGACTGGGGACGGAGGATGGGTTCAGGACATCGGTAGGGGCATTCTCGTTCAGGTAGATGTCGGTGTAACTCACAGTGGCGGAACCACCTGTCAGCAACCCCTGTGTGTAGGTGACCGAGTTGACACGCGTGGAGTCGACCAGGGTGGCGGTGCCGCTCAGGGTCTGGACGGGCTCGAGGTTGGTGGTATGGCTGAGCGTGGTGGTTTCCTGAATGATGGGGTCCAAGGTTTGGGTGACCGGGCCAATTTGCTGGATCGAAGTGCTCGAAGTCGAGGCGCTTCTGGTGCTGGACCCAGGGAGGACGATGCCGGCCGACGCCTGGCTACCCGCCACGCCTTGCCCGAGGGCCGACGCGCCGACTTGTGCAGAGTTGGCCGGTACGCCAGGCAGGGCGCCGCCCGCCTCGGCGCGGGTAACGTTCCACCTTGCGATGAGCGGATTGTAGCGCGCCACCTCGATATCGATATTGTTTTCCAGGGCCAGCGCGATGGCATCCTGGACGGTGAGATAGAGGATACCGGCGCGCACCAACTCGTTCAGCCGGGCGGAGTTCGCCAACCGGGCCGGTGGAACGTCCACCGCGAAATAAGAACGCACGATAGCCGGCATGGGAGGCTTGGTGGGCGCAATGGAGGAGACCCCGGCTTGCTGGCCCCATGTGAGCGATGCGGGGCAGGTGAGGCAGAGGGCCACGGCCAGGCATTGGCGGATAGCGGACCGGATCATTGGCGTTCCTCCCTGGGCAGTTCCGCCGGCAATGTGGACGCCTGGGAGAGACGCCCATGCAAGGCTTCATCCACCGAGATGTGATTGACTTCGAGCGTGGCGCCAAGGGCTTGATCGAGGGAGATGCGCGCGTGCGTGTAATTGGCCATGCTCTGAACTTCCGCACTCTGGGCGGTGGCCAGGTCCCGCTGGTCCTGCACCACCTGGAAAGAGACGGTGGCGCCCAGCCTATACCTCTTTTGATCGCCCGCCAAGGTCTCTTCCTGAAGGACGCGGGATTTCACGGAGGCCGCATAGCGGGAGCGGGCTTGCTGCAGGCCGATCAGAGCGTTCTGCACATCCACGTGGATCTGATTGACGTTCTTGCGCAGGTTCAGCTCGTTCTGGCGCAACTCCAGCATACTGGTGGCGTAGTCCGCCTGGGCGGCCCGGTTGCGCAGCGGTATGTTGAGCGAAATTCCCGCCGAGTAATTGGGATAGTTTCTGCGGGCTATCTGGGAAAGCAGATCGCCATATCCACCCGTGCTACCCATGGCGAACGGCGTACCAGTAATTTGTCCGACCAGGCCGTTATTGGTTAGTTCCGTGAACGCCTGCAGGGTAGGTTTCAGCTCGTTCTTGATCCCCACCAGATTCATCTGGTTGCTCTCCAGGTTGAGGCGGGCCTGAGCCATCTCGGGGCGCTTACTGAGCGCCTCCTGGATCAGATCTTCCAGCGGCCGGATTTCATCCCGATCGGGAACTTCGATCTTATCGAGGGGAACGAGGTGGACGCTCGTCAGACCGGCGGAAGCGACGCCGTTGCGGCTCAAGGCGTTCTTCAAGACCGTCTCCTGTTGCAGCAGATTGGTCTCGGCGGTCACGAGATCCTGCTGGCTGGCGTATAGCTGGGATTCCGCGCGCGTGATTTCGATGGGCGCCGCCGTACCGAATTCCACCAGCTTCTTGTTGTCCTCCAGGAGCTGCTGCGCCGTGGCCACTTCGCGCCGGCGCGCGCGCACGTCTTCATTGAAGCTCACCAGATCCCAATAGAGATTCAGCGCCGCGGAAACGGTGGTCATCACCTGCTGTTTGAATTGCAGATCGCTGACTTTCACATTGTTCTTTTGGACGCGAATGTTGCGGTCGTTGACTGCCCGGCCGAAGCCGTAGAGCAGATTCTGAGTGAGCAGCAAGTCCACGAAGCCGGAGGTGAACGGATTCAGGTTATAGTCCGGGCTGTTGACGCGCGTGTACCGGCTGGCGTAAGTCAGTTGCGCGTTTAATCCGAAGTCAAAGGTCTGGATATACTGCGCCTGATAGCTGCGCGTCGATGTAATCAACGTGGGAACTCCCGTGGCCACAATGTTGCTTTGCGGTGTGCTGGAGTGGGCGAAACTGGCAATACCGACGAAGGAGGGGTCCAGCGTAGGAATCGGCGGTCCCAACTGGGTGACAATACCACCGCCGGAGCTTACGCCGGTACCGGCGCTGAGGGTGCTGGTGGTGTTCGCGCTGATGCCTTGCAGACTGACGCTTTGGGGGCCGGCGGCCACCGGCAGGCCGACGCTTCGCAACACGCCGCCGCCCTGGGCGCGCAGGAGAACTTCTTTTTGAAGCAAGGGGCCGTAGCGCTGAATTTCCACATCGATGTTGTTTTCGATGGCCAGCGCCACCACGTCTTGCGCCGTCAGATAGAGGTTCCCCGCGCGTAAGAGCGAGGCCAGCCGGGAGGAATTATCCAGCCGGATAGGCGGAACGGTTCCGGCTTGATAGGGACGGGTGAGGAAGCCCAGGCCGCCCGTGGCAGGCCGTATGCTGATTTCGGTCTGGGCGAACGCACAAACGGAGAGCCAGAGGATAATCGACAAGATTCGAACAGGTGTTTGAGATCGTTTCATTTGAGATTAACCGTCTTTACGAGCCGGGCGACGCCGGGACTTTTTGGCGCGCGCACAGCTTGCGCAATGATGACGCGCGAACCACTAGTTTATTACGCTTGCGCGCCGCCGTTTGTTCAATGAGAGGGACCGGGCATCCAGCCGGCCAGGAGGGCACGCCGAGAGGCGCCTTATTGCGGGCCGGCGCCCCACTTGATCGTAAAGTCTTCCTTCTCGTCCACAATGGTGTAATCCGCGGGCGGCTGGAACAGGCTGGGGTCCGGCTCGGAGCGGCTGAGGTTGGTCAGCTTCTCCGTGTGCTCTCCGGATCTTGGGTCATTGTTCTTAATGAGCACAGGGACTTGCAGTTCGGGCGATCTCCAACTCTCGTTCACGATGCTGAAAGGGCGATCGTTGCCCTTGGCGCCTTCCGGCCAGGTGGTGGTATGGCGCGTGCCCTCGGCCTGCACTCCCTCGATCGTCTGCGGATCCAGTTTTTCGGTGGTCGTCTCGGGACGCACGGTGTCGGCCGTGGCAGTCGCCGGACCGCTTCCCGCCGCGTTCACGGTCCCACGCGCCGGACGGTGCGCCGGGGTTGCGATCGGCACCAGCGCCTGCTTGTGCGCCACCTTGTTCTTCGGGTCCAGCGTATAGCGGACCTGTGCAACGGGATCTACGATTTCAATAATCGTCGGCGCATCCGGTACGTTCCGGCCTTTTTCCACCGGCCCCTTGAACATGGACCGCTCGGTCCGCGTTCGGCCGGCCGAGTCCCGATAAACCTTGGTCGGCTGCATGGTGCGTGTGATATGCGTACCATCCGCCAGAGTCTGCACATCTTCGGTGACGATCTCGCCGGAATATGGCGCCCCAGTCACCGCGTGGCTCATCGGCGGCGCCGGGCCAAAGTGCGCGGAGCCTTTGAACTCGCCACCGCTCGAGGCCGTGTTAATGGAATCCTGGCCGAATGCGGAGAAGGCGAACAGCGTTACCCAGGCCGCCACGATCAGACGATTAGGCATATTTACCTCTGATCAGAAGTGTAACGCGGTCGTCTAGCAGCGGCAAGTTCGACGACAGCGCCGCGGTTGGCAGGCGAAAGCGCCTGCCCCACCTCGATGTTGGCGAGCCGCGCTCGCCGACCTCGCATCCAATAAAATGTACACATGTTCTGGATGGACAAGCGCAAGGTGCAGGCGGACGAGATTCCGTCGCCGGAAGGACTGCCAGCGGACGTGATCGTGAGCCCGGATGCGCGGCGCGGCAGGCGCATTCCGCCCGGCCAGAGCCGCACGAAGAAGTGGCCGGTGCTGGATGCCAGCGGGCCTCCGTCCATCGATTTGAAGCAGTGGCGGCTGCGGATCCGCGGGCTGGTCGGCCGCGAAACCGAGTGGAGCTGGGAGGAGTTTGGGAAACTGCCGCGAGTGAAGGTCTTCGCCGATTTTCACTGCGTCACGCGCTGGTCGCGGCTGGGCAATGTCTGGGAAGGCGTGTCCACGCGGGAGCTGCTGCAACAGACCGGCGGCGCGCTTCCTGAAGCCGCTTTCGTGATGGCCTACGGCTACGACCGCGGCTGGACCACCAACCTGCCGCTCGCCGATTTCCTGTCCGAAGACGCCCTGGTGGCGCTCTATCACGACGGCGAGCCGATCGCGCCGGAGCATGGTGGCCCGGCCCGCCTGATTGTGCCGCAGCTTTACGCCTGGAAGAGCGCCAAGTGGATCTCGGACATAGAGATCATGGACCGCGACCGCGCCGGCTTCTGGGAGAAGAACGGCTATCATATGCACGGCGACCCATGGACCGAAGAGCGCTACGGCCTGTAGCGGCCCAGCGGAATAAACTCACCCGGCTCGGGCATATGACACCATAGGAGTGTTGTTTTCGAAACACCCCCGAACCGTCGAATTCGAGAAGGCCGCTTTGCCGCACCTGCCCGAGCTTTACCGGACGGCGGCCAGGCTGCTCGGTGACAGCGCCCAAGCTGAGGACGTGGTGCAGGAGACGTATCTGCAGGCCTGGAAATCGTTCGACCGCTTCCAGCCCGGCACCAATTGCCGCGCCTGGCTGTTCAAGATCCTCCTCCACACGATTTATCATCACCGGCGCAAGTGGTTCAGCTTGCGGCGGGTGAAAGAGAGCGAAGAAGTCCTGGAGCAAGCCGTCGCCCGCATGCCTGCCGTACCGGAGCGGATCACAGAGGAAGAGATCTTGCGGGCGCTCGGGCGTGTGCCCGCCGATTACCGCGCGGCGGTTCTGCTGGCGGATGTGGAAGAATTCTCCTATAAGGAAATCGCCGGCCTGCTGAACGTGCCCATAGGGACCGTCATGAGCCGGCTGAGCCGCGGCCGCAAGCTGTTGCGCGAGCAGTTAAGCGAACTGGCACGCTCTTATGGAATCGGACTGGCCGGCCAGGAGGATCGCAGCGCATGAATTGCGAAGAGCTCCGCGAGTATCTCGATGCGTGTCTCAGCCAGGAGCTTCCCGTGGGGACCAGCCGCGAGGTTCTGCAGCATGTGGAAGGCTGCCCGCGATGCGCTGCCGAACTGGCGGCGCGCGGAAGGGTGCGCAGCGCGTTGCAGGCTGCGGTGCGCGCCACGCCTGTGCCGCATGGTTTGGAAGCCAAGGTCCAGCGGGCAGTGCGGGCGCAGCATTCGCGCACGCGCGCCGGGATATATACGATTGCGGTGGCTGCGGCGGCCATGATTTGTTTGGCGATTGTGAACTTGTCGCGAGTGAAGGCCAGTCCTGAAGAAGCGATCCTGAAAAAAAACTCAGGCCGCCTCGCCGTGGTGTTGAATGTGGGGTTGCGCGATCACTTGTACTGCGCGGTCTTCCGGAAGTATTCGCGGCAGCCCGAAAGCGCCGCGCAGATGGCGGCGCAGCTGGGTCCCGAGTTCGCGGGCCTCGCGCCTTTGGTCCAGGCGAAGCTGCCCACCGATCTACGCATCCTGCAGGGGCATCGCTGCACCGCCGGCGGCCGCCAGTACGTGCACTTCATCATGGCCAGGGGCGACAGGCTGCTCTCGCTGATCCTGACTCGTAAACAGCCAGGCGAGTCGTTGGCCGGCGGCATCTATCAGGCGGGCGTGGATCGTTTTGAGGTGGTGGGATTCGAAAGTCGCGATTACCTCGCGTATGTGGTATCGGATCTCGACGCGCAGCAGAATCTGCGGTTGGCGGCGAGTCTGGCGCCGGCCGTGCGCGAATATTTGGGCGCGCACCTGGGATGAGACGCTCCGGGAGTCGTTTTCCGGCCTCGTACACCTAGCACTACAATGTAGTGCATTCGGTGAGCTGAAGCTTGCGCCACGACCTGCGGCTCAGTTTGCGCTCTTGATCAGCCGCTCGGCGTGCTTCAGGGCCTCTGGCGTAAGCTCCTGCCCAGATAGCATGCGCCCGACCTCGCGCGTGCGGCCGGCGCGGTCCAATTCCTCGATGCCGGCCACCGTGCGGCCTTTGCTCTCGCGCTTCTCGACGCAATAATGATGATCCGCGAAGGAGGCGATCTGCGCCAGGTGCGTGACGCAGAGCACCTGGTTGGCGCTTGCCAGCTTCTTCAGCCGGCGTCCCACACCTTCCGCGGCGCTGCCGCCTATGCCCGCATCCACTTCGTCGAACACCAGCGTGCGCGGCGGGGTAGCGTTGCCGGACTTGCGCGAGGGAGCGGCCAGGCACGTCTTCAGCGCCAGTGCGATGCGCGAGATCTCGCCGCCCGAGGCCACTTTTTCCAGGGGCTTGGGCTCCTCTCCCAGGTTCGGCGAGACCAGAAACTCGACACGGTCCGCCCCCGCCGGAGACCACGGCGCGGCGCCGATCTCGATACGGAAAGTGGTGCGCTCCATGGCCAGCGACGCGAGCTCCGCCTCGACTCCCTTCTCCAGCTTGCGCGCCGCGCGCGTGCGCAGAGCGCTCAACTCACCCGCCGCCTGCTCGTATTCGTGTGCCAGCCGTGCACGCTCCTTGCGCAACTCCTCCATGCGCTCGCCGGCGTGCTCCACCTGTTCGATCTGCGCGCGCACCTCCGCCAGAAACGCGATCACTTCCTCGATCGAGCGGCCGTACTTGCGCTTCAGCTTGTCGAGCAGCGCCAACCGGTTTTCGATTTCTTCCAGCCGGCCGGGATTCGCCTCCAGGCCCGAAAGATAATCGCGAAGCCCATAGGACGCCTCTTTGAGCGCCACTTCCGCCGATTGAAGCTGCTCGCCGAGCCCTGCCAGCGTGGGATCGATGCGGCACAAATCGTCCAGCCGCTTGGCCGCCAGGCGCACCTGCGCCAGCGCAGATTCCGGTGAATCGTAGAGCGCCGCGTAGGCGGTCTCTGCGTTCTCCTGCAAGCGGCCCAGGTTTTGCAGGACCCGCCGCTCGGCTTCCAGCGCCTCGTCCTCGCCGGCCTGGGGCGCGGCGCCATCGATCTCCTTTCGCTGGAATTCCCAGAGGTCCAGCAACCGCAGCTTCTCCTGCTCGGTGTGCTCGAGCTGATCCAAGGCCGCGCCGGCTGCTTTCCATTGCTGGTAAATCTCCGCTACGCGCGCCAGCCGCTCCTCGGATCCGGCGAAGGTATCCAGCATGGCGCGCTGCGCGTCGGACGAAAACAAAAGCTGCTGATCGTGTTGTCCGTGGATGTCGCCCAGCAGCGGCGCCAACTCGCGCAACAGCGAAACCGCCACCGGACGGCTACCCAGGAACGCGCGCGACTTGCCGCCCATCAGGATTTCGCGCTCGATCAGCAACTCGCTATCCTCGATGGCGATGCCCGCGGGCTCCAGCAGCGCGCGCACGTCCGCGCGGTCGCGCACGTCGAAGATCCCGGCCACACGCGCTCGCGCCTCACCAGAGCGAATCATCTCCGCCGACGCCCGCCCACCCAGCAGCAGCCCGAAGGCATCGACCACGATGGATTTCCCGCTGCCCGTCTCGCCCGTCAGCAGATTCAGCCCCGGATGAAAGCGCACCCGGATGCGATCGACCACGGCGTAGTTCTCGACCAGCAATTCCACAAGCATGCTGTCGTCAATTATACGGTGGCGGCGGGGACTGGTACTGCTATTCGCAGCTCCGGTACTAGATCTGGCGATTCGAGGGCCGGGCTAATGATAGACTTCCAGGAACGCAACCCACTTCTCTGGAGGGACTGATGCGCCTTGCAGTACTGTTGCTGTTGACGTTGCCCGCGGTTTCGCTGGCACAGCAGATCGCCATCGGCGAGTACATGTTGCCTACTAACTCTTCCCCTTATGGAATCACCGCGGGGCCGGACGGCGCGATGTGGTTTACGGAGAACTATACCGCCACGGTCGGCCGTATAGAACAAAGCGGAGCGGTCACACAATACAGGACCTCTACCGGACCCAGCGCGCCCTACGGGATCGCCGCGGGGCCAGACGGAGCCCTGTGGTTCGCGGATTACGCCGGCAACGCGATCGGGCGAATCACCACCAGCGGCGTGGTTACCGAGTACCCGGTACCCGTTCCCAACGCATTGCCAATGGGAATCGCGGCGGGGCCGGATGGCAGAATGTGGTTCACCATGTCGAGCGACAGCAACGAGGTCATCGGCGCGATCACCACTGCCGGGGCGTTCACGTTTTATCAAGCGCCGGGCAACTATACCAACTCGATCACCGCGGGTTCCGACGGTGCTCTGTGGTACACGTGCCCGTCCTGCGAGATTGGGCGCATCACTACGTTGGGGGTCTACAGTTATTACGATTTGCCGTCTCAAGATGCCGGATTGGGGGCGATCACGGCGGGATCGGACGGCGCGCTATGGTTCACCGAAAGCACAGCCAACCAGATCGGCCGAATCACAACCAGCGGGGCGATCACCTCGTACCCCGTGCCGACCGCCAATAGCGGGCTGATGGGCATCACCGCGGGGCCGGATGGCGCGCTGTGGTTCGCGGAATCCGCTGTCAAACAAATCGGCCGCATCACCACGTCAGGGACAGTTACCGAATATCCCATACCGGCGGCGTCGTATAGCTTGCCGGATCAGATCGCCGCGGGGCCGGATGGCACGCTATGGTTTACGGACTCCTACGCCAGGATCGGGGAGGTCTTTTTTGTGACGGCGAATCTGGCCGTCTCCCCGCCGGGCGGCTACTACACGTCACAGCTCACCTTTGCGGGAAGCGGGTATGCGCCTGACGAAAACGTCCGGATCTACTACCAGGGCGTGGGCTCCAACGTGCTGGCCAGCGCTACGGCGGATGCCACCGGATCGTTCACGGCCACGGCGCAAGCTCCCCAATCGCCCTATGGGCCGCGGCTCTTTCTTGGAGTAGGGCAGACCAGCGGAAAACTGGGGGCAGCGAATTTCTCGATGGCGCCGCACCTGGTGCTGAGCCCGAATTCCGGTCCACCCGGCATGATCGTAACGGTCGAGGGCTATGGCTTCGGCTCTTTCGAGGACGTCCGGGTTTACTGGAAAGGCCTCGCATCTCTGGGCCTGGTGGTGACGAATGCCGCCGGCACGTTCAATGGGAGCACGGCATTTACCTTCACGGTGCCCTCGGACGCGCAACCCGGCGCAAACGAGGTGGTAGGGCATGTGCCTGCCGAACCCCTCGGTGTGGGCATCTTCACGGTTCAGTAACTTTCTTGAGGAGGATGAGGGATGAAAATCGCCGCAGCATTGCTATTGATCGTGCCGGCCCTGGCACCGGCGCAACAGATCGGTATCGGCATGTATTCCTTGCCGCTGGTCAACAATGGCACACCCGGGCCTTACTGGATCGCCCCGGGACCGGACGGCGCGCTCTGGTTCACCGAGACCTGGGGCAATAGCATCGGGCGGATCACCACGGCCGGAAAAGCCACCGAGTATCCCTTGCCGACGCCGGGTTCTTTCCCCGAATGCATCACCGCGGGGCCGGATGGCGCGCTGTGGTTTACCGAAAGCGGCTACATTGGGCGCATCACCACGGCCGGGGCCATTACCCAATATCCCGCGGTCGCGTTAGGGATCACAACGGGGCCGGATGGCGCGCTGTGGTTCACCGGATCGACCGATAATTTTATTGGGCGAATCACGACTTCCGGGGTCATCACCGAGTACCCCTTGCCGGCCGGTAACGGATACCCGGTATACATCACGGCAGGGCCGGATGGCGCCCTCTGGTTCACCGAAGCGGGCGCCGGATTTGGACGTATCACGACCGCGGGGGTGTTCACGCTGTACCCGGTGGCTCCGGACATGGGCCAAGGGGCGATCACAACCGGACCGGACGGTGCGCTATGGGCCACGGGAGGAGCCGGCACCGACATGATCGCGCGCATTACCACGGCAGGCGTGGCCACTCTGTACTATACGCCCACGGGCCAAAGCTGGCCGTTGGCAATCACCGCGGGGCCGGATGGTGCACTCTGGTTTACTGAAGCCCCTCTCTTCAATGAGCCTCCCGGCCAGATCGGGCGCATCACCACAGCGGGGGTGATCACCGAGTATCCGGTTCCCATCCCGGCGCCATTCTATGCCAGCGTCCCCTCTGGGATTGCGCTGGGATCGGACGGCGAGCTTTGGTTTACGGAAGGCACCGGCGGCACACAGATCGGAGAGCTTGTCGTGCCGACCGCGAATTTGAGTGTCAATCCGCCCGATGGCTTCTACCGGTCGAACCTCACCTTTTCGGGAAGCGGATTCGCCCCCAATGAGACTGTCCTGATCTACTACCAGGGCATAGGCTCCAACGTATTGGCCAGCGCCACTGCCGATGCGAGCGGTTCCATCACCGTGACTGCGCAAGCGCCCCAATCGCCCTATGGCCCGCGCATCTTTCTGGGCAAAGGTCAGAACAGCGGAAAAGTGGGAGCGGCCAATTTTTCGATGTCGCCACACCTGGTGCTGAGCCCGAACTCCGGTCCGCCCGGCACCACCGTGACAGTCGAAGGCTTTGGGTTCGAATTCTACAGCGGTGTCGGAGTCTATTGGAACAACCCGCGCACTCTCTTGGGCAACGCCGCAGCCGATCTTTACGGCGCATTCAGCGGGAGCACGGCGCTCACCATCACGGTGCCATCCGATGCGTCCCCCGGCGTCAACGAAATCTTTGGGTGGAACGGGCGAGGGCAACCGATTGGTCCCGGCTCCTTCACAGTCCAGTAGTCTCTTGAGGAGAGTGACACGTGAGAACTGCAACAGTACTGCTATTGATGTTGCCGGCCATTGCGCCGGCGCAAAAGATCGGCGTGGGCGAATACAACCTGTCCCTTGGGCCTAACGGCGTCTTTCCCGGGCCTTATGGGATTGCGGCTGGGCCGGACGGCGCGATATGGTTCACGGAATACTGGGCCAATAGTATCGGGCGCATTACTTCGGCCGGAAGCATTACCGTGTATCCGGTGAATTCGCAATCGAATTGCCACCCGAACTACATCACGGCCGGTCCTGATGGCGCCCTCTGGTTTAGCGAAACCTGCGGCCAGATCGGGCGCATCACCACCGCCGGGGCAGTCACCGAATATCCGGGCGCCAACGCCGAGGCCATCACAACGGGGCCGGACGGTGCGCTGTGGTTCACCAACTCCAGCAGCATCGGACGCATGACCACCACCGGGGCGATCACCGAGTATTCCCTGCCCACCATCAATGCCGTCGCTCTCGGCATCACGGCTGGACCGGATGGCGCGCTGTGGTTCACCGAATACAGCGCCAACCAGATCGGGCGCATCACCACCGATGGGTCGATCACCGAGTACCCAGCGCCGCAAGCGTATGGCCTCTCTGGAATCGCTGCCGGACCCGACGGGGCGCTCTGGTCCACCGCCACCGTAGGCGACCTGATTGTGCGGACCACCACGGCCGGGGAGTCCACCGAGTACCCCGTGCCGAGCACGCTCATCTACCCCGGCGGCATCACGGCCGGGCCCGATGGCGCGATGTGGTTCACGGGGAACGGGAACCTCGGCCGCATAAACATGGCTGGCGCGATTACCGAATATCCGGTACCGCCCCCGGTCAGCGCCTTCGAAAACACGCCTACTCAGATCACGGTGGGTCATGATGGCGAGTTATGGTTTACCGGCGGGACCGGCGGCCTCCAGATCGGGGAGGCTGTCTTCGAGACAGCGGATCTAGCTGTGAACCCGCCCAACGGATACTTCAAGTCGAATCTCACGTTTACTGGCAGCGGTTACAGCCCCAACGAGAACGTCAACATCTACATCAGCGGTGTTGGATCGGCGGTCATGGCCAGCCCCATAACGGATTCCGCAGGTTCGTTTAGCGCCACAGTTCGGGCGCCACAATCCCCCATGGGTTCGCGCATATTCCTGGCTGTCGGACAAAGCAGTCAAAAGCTGGGAGCTGCCAATTTCTCCATGGCGCCGATTCTAATCCTCACTCCGAGCTCTGGCGCCGTGGGAAGCATCGTGAAAGCGGAGGGGTACGGCTTCGGCTGGCCGACGGGTGTCGATATCTACTGGGATAACCCGCGTACTCTGGTCGGCGCCGCCACTCCGAACACTTACGGCACGTTCAATGGGAGCGCTGCCGTCACCTTTAAGGTCCCGGCGGGCGCCGCGGCCGGAAAGAACGGCGTCTTTGGCCGCGACATCAACACTGGAGCCATCGGTCCAGGCTTCTTCGACGTGCAGTAGCCCGCAACGATTTCGTTGGACAGAGGAATGACATTGTGAACGTTGGAGCGTTGCTGCAAGGATCGTTGCGGGGCTGTGGGCTATACTGTGGAATAGACTCCACAATGAAGACCATACAAGTAGTGTTGGACACCAAGCTCCTGCACGCTGCCGATCTTACCGCGAAGCGGCAGAAGGTGAATCGGTCGGCGTTGATCCGCCAGGCTCTACGGCAACACCTCAAGCGCTTGCGCGAGATGGAATTAGAAGAGCAGGATCGGCGCGGCTATCTGGCCCGTCCGCAACGGGAGGAAGAGTTCCGCAGATGGGAGGATGCCGCGGCGTGGCCGGAACTCTGAGCAGGGGCGATGTCCGCCTTTGCCGGTTCGCACCGCCGGACAAGCAGCGGCCGATTCTGGTTCTGACGCGCGACAGCGCTATTGGTCATCTGGCGACCGTAACTGTCGCGCCGATCACGTCGACCATTCGCGGCGTGCCTTCCGAAGTGATTCTTGACATCGGTGACGGGATGAAGGGCCCTTGCGCTGTCAATCTGCACAACGTTGTCACCGTGGCGCAAACCCGTCTGGGTCGCCGCGTCGGCAGCGTGAACGCGGCGCGCATGCAGGAGGTTTGCGCGGCCCTGCGTTTTTCGCTCGGATGCGCTTGAGAAGGCCGAGCCGGCCCTCCCGGTTGCCTGGCCCATCCGCCGGGTGCTACTGTGCCACGGATGGCTGACATATTTCGCGATCACTTGTTGCAGGGCAAAGTAGCGTTCATCACCGGCGGCGGCAGCGGCATCAACCAGCGCATCGCTGAGCGATTTGCCGCGCACGGCGCCAAACTGGCCCTGATGGGGCGCAAGCAGGATAAACTGGACCGCGCCGCTGAAGGCATACGGTCCGCGGGCGGCGTGGCCCTGGGAATCTCGGGCGACGTGCGCTATTACGAAGAGTGCGAGAACGCGCTACGCAAAACGCACGCGGAGTTTGGCCCGATCGATATCCTGGTCTGTGGCGCGGCCGGTAATTTCCCCGCGTCCGTGCTGGGCATGTCAGCCAACGGTTTCAAGGCCGTCATAGATATCGACCTGCTGGGTACTTTCAATACCTGCCGCGCAGCCTTCGAGCATTTGCGCAAGCCGGGCGCGTCGGTGATCAGCATCTCAGCGACACACGCGTTCGTGCCGATTCCGTTCCAATCGCACGTGTGTGCCGCCAAGGCGGGCATCGATATCTTCTCCAAGACCTTGGCGCTCGAATGGGCTTCCGCGGGCGTGCGTGTGAACATCATCGCGCCGGGGCCGGTGGATGAGACGGAAGGCATGCGCCGCCTGGCGCCTACGGAGGAGGCGCGCCGCCAGGCCATGGCGAGCGTGCCGCTGGGCCGCTTCGCCAGTAAGGACGAGATCGCCGGCCTGGCCCTGTTCCTGTGCTCGGATGCCGCCGCATACATCACGGGCGCCATCTGCGTGTGTGATGGCGGACAATCGCTGCTAGGCTCCCGCAACTTTCAGGCGGCGGCCGGCATGGCGCCATGATTTTTGCGAGTTTGGAACTGGCGCGCCGGCTGGAGGCTGCCGAGGCGATCAACGGCGTCGCGTGCGCGGAGGCACACCGGCGGCTCAATCCGAAACTGGGCGCGGCCGAGCAGGAAGTAGCCGGCGGTTTTGCAATATTTGTGGGCGCCGCGTCGCCGCTGACCCACAGCGTGGGGCTCGGCATGCACGGCCCCGTGCGGCCGCACGAACTCGACTGTCTGGAGGCGTTTTATAGCGCCCGATACGCGGCGGTTAGTGTGGACCTGTGCCCCCTGGCAGATGCGTCCCTGGTGGAGTTGCTGGGGAACCGCGGCTACCGCGTGACAGAGTTCAACAACGTCCTGGTGCGGCCGGTGGCGGGCGCGGAGATCGCGCCGCCGGTGTCGGCGGTAAGCTTGGCGCGCGAAGGCGATGAGCAGCTCTGGGCACATACCGTGGGACGCGGCTTCCTTGAGAAAGACGCGCTCACAGCCGACGAAATGGATGTGGGACGCGCCATTTTCCACATGCCGGGAGCGATGTGTTATTTGGCTTTCCACGAGGGCCAGGCCGTGGCCGCCGGCGCGATGGCGATGCGTAGCGGGCTGGCTACCCTGTTCGCGGACAGTACACGCATGGGCTATCGCGGCGCTGGCCTGCACTGCGCGCTGATCGGCGAGCGCCTGCGCGCCGCCTTGACTCACGGATGCGACCTGGCCACCGCTTCCACCCTGCCGGGCAGCATTTCTCAGCGCAACTACGAGCGCAACGGATTCCGCGTGGTGTACACCAAGGCGACCCTTGTGCGGGAAACAACGGCTGGGCATAAGGCAGGTTAGGGGAACCCGCCAAGGCGAGCTTTGCTTGCCTGCGCGGGACGAAGTCCCGCTACCAGCGAACTGAAGCTCGGCGGTTGGCAGGCGAAAGCGCCTGCCCCACCCGGGCCAGCAAATGGCCAAGCTCCAGTGGCTAGCTTTACTCGCCTCGCCCCTTTTCTGTTCCCTGCGATTTTTCCGCCTGCCCGCCACTACGTTTCTATCGCATGTATGCGCTCGATGCCTGGATCGCCGCGTGGCTGGTGCCGCTCGCGGTGTTCGTCCTGGTGAGCGGGCTGGACGACCTCTTTCTGGATGCTGCCTTCGTCTATCGATGGCTGGCATTCCGACTGTTTGGCCGGCCGGCATTCCCGTGGCCAACGCAACAGGAAGTGGATGCGGCGCCACGCCTCCGTATGGCCATCTTCGCGCCGCTCTGGCACGAACATGGCGTGATCGGCAGCATGCTGGAGCGCAATGTCCCGGCCACCATGTACTATGCGGCGGAGTTCTTTGTCGGCGCGTATCCCAACGACCGGGCGACGGTTGCGGCGGTCCGCGAAGCCTCCCGGAGGTTTCCACGGGTGCATCTGGCGCTGTGTCCGCACGATGGACCCACCTCCAAAGCCGACTGCCTCAACTGGATCTATCAGGCGATGCTGGCGCACGAGCAGCGGCACGGCGTACGCTTCGACGTGGTGGTCACGCACGATGCCGAGGACGTGATTCACCCGGAAGAACTGCGCTGGATCAACTACTATGCCGGCCGCTGTGACATGGTACAAGTGCCCGTGCTGCCGCTTCCCACGCCCCTGCGCCAGTGGGTGCACGGCCTGTACTGCGACGAATTCTCCGAATACCAGACCAAGGACATCCCCGTGCGCCAGATGTGGGGCAGCTTCCTGCCGGGCAACGGAGTGGGCACCGGGTTCTCGCGCAGCGTGCTCGATCGGCTGGCCGCCGCGCACTCCAACCGGTTGTTCGATCCGGAATCGCTCACCGAGGATTACGAGAACGGCTGGCGCATCCACGCCATGGGCTGCCCGCAGGTGTTCGTACCTCTGCGGCGCGAGGGTGATGGCCTGCTGGCCACCCGTGAATATTTCCCGCACACGTTTCGGACCGCCGTCCGCCAGCGCGCGCGATGGGTGACGGGGATTGTGCTGCAGTCCTGGGAGCGGCGCGGCTGGCGGGCGCCCGGGCCGCAGTTGTACTGGCTCTGGCGCGACCGCAAGGGCGTCGTTGGGAACCTGCTGACGCCCGTGCTGAACCTGATCTTCTTGTACGGACTCGTCACGTGGGTTGAGAGCCACGTGACAGGCCGGCCGTGGTTGTTTGCGGTCCACCATCCGGTGGCGGGGTGGCTGTTCTCCGCGACCCTGGCGCTTTCCGGCTTTCAGATGGGCGTGCGCGCGCTGTGCTCCCGGCGGATCTATGGCTGGCGCTTTGCGATGGGCGTGCCGGTGCGCGCGCTGCTGGGTAACTGGCTGAATTGCGCGGCTACGGTCAGGGCGCTGCGGCTTTACTGCGTTGCCAAGGTGCGCGGCCGCCCTCTGGTGTGGATCAAAACGGAACACGCCTATCCTAACCCGGCCGCCCTGATCGTCGAGACGCGCCGGTTGGGACAGATCCTGGTGGGATCGCAATACGTGCTGCAAGCCGACGTAGACGAGGCGCTGGCCGTAAAAGCCGCGGGCGAGCGCATCGGCGAATACCTGGTGCGCACCGGCAAGCTTAGCGAAGCAGATTTGTATATTGCTTTGAGCCTGCAGCAAAACCTGCCGCTGGCCGCGCCCGACGCGTCGGAGATTTCCGAATCCGCCACGCGCGCCGTGCCTCCCGAGGTCTCACGGCGGTGGCGCGTATTGCCGTTCCGGGTGGCCGCGGGACAGTTGTACGTGGCCGGGCCGGAACTTCCATCGGAAGAAATGACCGAGGAGCTACAGCGGTGCTCAAGGTTGGAAGTGCGGTTCCACCTGGTCACGCCAACGGATTTCGAGGAACTGGCACGGGTGTATCTGAGTTAGTGGTGATAAACTGGCAGCGAAAGCGCGCCCCACCATAGTTCACGAGCAAAACACCGAGACGCTCGTCACCGTCCGGTATCCCATCCGCTCGTAAAGCTCAAACCCTTGAGGCGTGGATTGAAGAATAGTCCGCGAGAGCCCGTGCTCCAACCGCGCCTGCTCCAGCGCGTGGCGCATGACAGTCTCGCCGTAGCCCCGGCGCTGGTAGCCTGGAGTCGTCGCGACGTTGTAAATGCCCACCGCGCCGCCGCCGATTACGGTGGCCGCCGTCGACACCGGCTCGCCGTCCACGTACCCGACGTAGGCCACGAAATTCTTCCACACGGCGTCGCCCTCAAACACCTCACGAAACCACTCGAGCGGCACGTTGAAGCACAGCGACCCGATGGCGCAAAAGGCATCCTTCACCGGCCCGTCGCCGACCCGCCGCACATCCACCTTGGGAAGTTCGTGCAGCGGAGGTAGCACCTGTTCCGCGAACATGCCCGGTAGTTCCACCGCTTGATAAAGATTGTGCTTGCCAAAGAGTTTCTTGAGGGCGCGCCGCGTGCGTCGCTCCAACCAGCCGTCGCAGATCCAGTAGGCCCAGCGCTGGCCGCGGACGGCGAAGTGCACGGCCGCTTGCGCCACGCGACGGTCCATCTGTCCCTCCGAAGACACCGGCGCCGAAAGGAAAGCCGCGTTGAACATCTGGAAGGTGACGCCTGCCGAGGCGATCGACACGCCATCCATTTCCCGCAGTTCACCCGCGGGCCGATGCGCCGCCAGTACGCGGAAGGACTCCCGCAGATTGGTTTCGACGCACTGGAAGTCCATGCACTTTTAGTATCGCCCACAAGCTAGTCCCCAGCCCCTAACGCCCCTCCACATCTGTGGCTTAATAGATGTTGGTCCAATTGCACTCAGCCGCCGCCGAACGCCCCACGCACGTCCGGTATTGGGTGGTGGTGTTCGCGGTGGCGCTGGCCGTGGTCACGTACGTCGACCGGGTGTGTATCTCGTTCGCGGCGGACGACATCCGCGCGGACCTGCACTTGTCGCACGTTCAGATGGGATTTGCTTTCTCGGCTTTCGCCTGGTCCTACGCGCTGTTCGAAATACCCGGCGGCTTCCTGGGAGACTGGATGGGCGCGCGGCGGGTGCTGCTGCGCATTGTGCTGTGGTGGTCGTTCTTCACCGCCGCGACGGGATGGGCTTGGAACTTCGCCTCGCTTGCGGCGACGCGTTTCCTGTTCGGCGCGGGCGAAGCCGGCTGCTTCCCCAACCTGACCAAGACGTTCACGATCTGGCTTCCCCGCGACGAGCGCGTGCGCGCGCAGGGCATCCTGTGGCTCAGTGCGCGCTGGGGCGGAGCCTTCACGCCGCCGCTGGTGTATCTCGTATTTAAGCTGATGTCCTGGCGGCATGCCTTCGAGGTGTTCGGCTCGCTGGGGCTGGTCTGGAGCGTGTTCTTCTATCGTTGGTATCGCGATCATCCGCGCGACAACCCCAGCCTGAATGCCGCCGAGCGCGAACTCTTGCTGCCGAATGAAGGGCTCGCCGCAGGCCACGCGCATGTCCCCTGGCGGAAGTTCATTGGTTCTCCGCAAGTCCTGCTGCTTTGCGGGCAATACTTCTGCGCTTCCTACGGCTGGTATTTCTACATCACCTGGCTGCCCACATATTTGAAGGAAGCGCGCGGGCTGAAGCTGGGGGAAAGCGCGATACTCGGCATTCTTCCGCTGTTTTTGGGCGGCGTCGGATGTTTCTGCGGCGGTTTCCTGGCCACGCGGCTCACACGTGCGACGGGCAGCGTCGCGAAGACCCGCCGCCTGCTGGCGTATCTGGGATTCAGCGCAGCGAGTCTCCTGCTCGTACTTTCGACGCGCTGGCAGAATCCGGCACTGGCCATGATCACGATGGGGCTGGCCAGTTTCAGCACCGACCTGGTGATGCCCGGCTCGTGGGGCGCCTGCATGGATGTCGGCGGCAAGTACGCCGGCACGCTGTCGGGCGCCATGAATATGATGGGCAACATCGGCGGCGCCATCTCTCCTACCATCATCGGCTACATCCTCCAATGGACCCACTCGAATTGGGACATGACTTTTTACGTTTCCGCGGCAATCTATGTGATGGGCATTTTGTTCTGGCGCTTCCTCGACTCGGTAACGCCGCTGGAGGGTTGAAACGCCGGTTCCCTGATCTGTGCCTCGCACTTCATGCATCGCGCAGACCGGGCCGGCACACCGCCAGGAAGATTCCATAGATTCCCGTGAAGGCGGCACTGATGCCGGCAGTCAGCGGACCCCCGATTACTCCGATAAGAGCGCCGGCTGGAAAATCACCGAGCGGCCGGACTCCCATCACCAGCAGGGTGTTCAGGCCCATGATGCGGCCGCGCATCTCTGCCGGGACGCGCGTTTGCATAAGCGTGATTGCCGTGGCTGTGGCGGCGTTCTGAGAAGCTCCGAGAATCACCAGCGCCGCCACCGACAACGCTGTAACCGTGCTGGCCGCAAAAATGCCGAGCGCCACACTCCACAGCAGCATGCCTGCGAGGAATAGCAGGCCTTTGCGCCGGAAATCGCCAAGCGATGCGGACGCGAGGCCGCCCAGGATCGTCCCGACCCCCAGTGCGGAGAACAGGAAGCCCATCTGCGGAGCTGTGAGATGCAGAACGCGCAGCGCGAATATGGGCAGCATCACGGCGGGCGATGGTCCCAGGAACAGAAGCGCGCCGTAGCCGGAGATGATCCAAAGCAGCGCGGTATCGTGCGCCGCTGCCGCCAGTGCCGCACGCACGGAGGCCCACAAGGGCTCCCTGCGCGCTTTCGTTGCCGGAAGATTCCGCAGTCGCCACAAAGCCACGAGCACCGCCAGGTAACTGGCCGCATTCAAGAAGAAGTTGCCGGCGTAGCCTACGGCGGCGAGCGAGATGCCTGCCAGCGCCGGTCCGAAAGTGGATGCGCCGCTGAATATGATGGATTGCAGGGAGATCGCATTCATCATGTCGTCCGGCGGCACCAAAGACGGGATCAGGGCCGCGCGGGCCGGCTGATCGAAGCTCAACACCGCGCCCGAGCAGAAGGCGATCGCCACAATCATCCACAGCCGGATGACTCCCAGAAGAGTCAACATCCCGATAACGGCCGCCAGCAGCAGCATCACGCTCTGGGTGACCAGCAACAGCCGCCGCCGGTCGCGCCGGTCGGCGATGCCCCCTCCCGCTGGGGCGAACAGGAAGAACGCGAGGGCTTGCGCCAGCGACACGATGCCCAGCGCCAAGGCCGAGCCGTGCGTGATGTGCAGCACCAGCAGCGCCTGCGCCACGATTTGCATCCAGGTGCCGATGGCCGAAATGAACAGGCCGGTCCACAGCAGGCGGAACTCGGGATAACGCAGTGCGCGGAGGGCGGCGAGTTGCAACAACCGCCAGGATAGCGCGTTCCCGCGGTATCATTGCTGAAAGGAGGGCAAGGGATGGAACGCTCCCCGGATTCCCGAATTCAAAAGGCTCTGCGGCGGATCAGGCGCCTCTTCAAACGGCAGCCGGAACCGCCGGACGATCCGTACGCCATGGTTGGCGCGCCAACGAAGCCAAGGCCGCCATACCGGCGTCGCGCCGCCGCGGAGCCGCTGGAGTAATGGTACGACCTTTATCCCAAAAACTTCCCCACAACTGGTACAATGATTCCCATAGGAGGGACAGCGTGAACTGGACAAGCCCTGATTTCGAAGAGATCTCCGTCAGTTGCGAAATTAATAGCTACGCACCCGCTGAAATCTAGTGTGGGTGAGAGTACTCGGCGCGGCGGCCGGCGGCGGGTTCCCCCAGTGGAACTGCAACTGTACGAATTGCCGGCGCCTGCGCCTCGGAGCGCTGCACGGCCAAGCTCGCACGCAGGCGCAGGTGGCGGTTAGCGCCGATAACCACGTTTGGCACCTGCTGAACGCGTCCCCGGATCTGCGTCAACAGATCGAAGTGGCTCCTTGCCTTCATCCCCGGGAAGGCGTGCGGGATTCTCCCATTGCCTCTGTGATTCTGACTTGCGCGGAAGTGGACCAGGTGCTCGGACTGCTTTTGTTGCGCGAGATGCAGCCGTTCACCGCTTACGCCACCGATTCCGTCCGCGACATTCTGCTCGGCGATAACAGCATCTTCCAGGTGCTCCACCGCATTCCCGATCAGGTATACTGGCGCAGCTTGGTTCCCGGCAACGGATGCGAAATCGCGGCGGGGCTGCAGGTCGAACCCATTTCGTTGAACGGCGCGTTTCCGGGGTTCGTCAACGCGGAGCGGGTTGCCCGGCTCCGTCCCGACGAGGCTGTCTTGGGTCTGGTGCTCAAATGCGGCGGTCACAGCATGATGTACCTGCCGGGAGTGGGGGCTATCGACGATGCTCTGTTAGAACAGATGGAGCAGAGCGACCTCGTAATGCTCGATGGAACCTTCTGGTCCGACGACGAGTTGATTCGCGTGAGGCAAGGCGCGCGCACCGCAAGGCAGATGGGGCACCTGCCGATCTCCGGCCCGGTAGGCAGCCTGCAAAGGCTCGCCACGCTGCGCCGGCCGCGGAAAGTCTACATTCACATCAACAACACGAATCCGATTCTGGACGAGGACAGCCCCGAATATCAAGCGGTCCGCGAGGCCGGTTGGGAAGTGGCCTGCGACGGGATGACAATGGAGCTATGAGCCCCGATACGGACCTTCTGCCGGCCGAGGAGTTGCACACGCGGCTGCAATCGATCGGCGACCAGTTCTATCATCACCGCCATCCCTTTCACCTGTTGATGCATGAAGGGAAGCTCACACGCGGACAGTTGCAGGCCTGGGCGCTGAACCGCTTCTACTACCAGAGCCGCATCCCCATCAAGGATTCCATCATTCTGTCGCGTTCCTGCGATCCGGAGTTTCGCCGCGCCTGGCGCAAGCGTCTCGTGGACCACGACGGCAACCACCCCGGCGATGGCGGCATCGAACGCTGGCTGCGGCTGGCGGAAGCCACCGGCCTCTCTCGCTACCGCGTGGTGCACAATCGCGAGATCCTGCCCGGCGTACGCTATGCGGTGGATGCGTACCTGGATCTGGTTTCGCATGGGACGCTCCTCGAAGCCGTGTCTTCCTCGTTGACGGAGCTGTTCTCCGCCCGGCTGATTGCTCTACGTATGGATAGGCTGCGTAAGCATTATCCGTGGCTGGAATCGGGCTTGGCGTACTTCCAGGCGCGGCTCACGCAGGCGCCCGAGGATGTTTCCTTCACGCTCGATTGGGTGACGCAGCACGCCACCACGCGGGCGGAACAGGAACTGGTGATGGATGCGCTGCGCCGGAAGTGCGATATCCTGTGGGCCCAGCTCGACGCGATTTACTACGCGTACGTCGAGCCGGGCTGGCCCCCGCCGGGAGCGTACCTCGTGGAAGAGGCAGGCGCCGCTTGACCCCCGATAGCGTGCCACGTCTCGCGCGGGGATGCCGGCTTAGCGAAGACCCGAGCCAGGGCTGGGTGTTGCTGATCCCGGAGGGGATTCTGCGGCTTAGTGGACCAGGTCCGCGGATTCTGCAACGCTGCGATGGATCGCGCACGCTCGGCGACATCGTGCGGGAATTGGGCGAGGAGTTTGCCGCGGGCGATCCCGCGCGCGTGGAAGCCGACACAGCCGCGTTTCTGGAGCGGCTGTGCGAACGGCGTATCATCGTTCTGGAATGACTCCGCGGCCGCAGGCTCTCATCGCCGAAGTGACGCACCGCTGCCCGTTGCATTGCGTCTACTGCTCGAATCCCCTGGCGATGCAACCGCGCGGCGACGAGATTCCGGGCGAAGCTTGGGCTCGTATCTTCCGCGAAGCGGCTGAGCTTGGGGTGCTACATGTGCACCTGACCGGAGGCGAGCCGTGCGCCAGGCAGGACCTGGGCGAGCTGGTGGCGGCGGGCCGCGCCGCGAACCTGTACACCAACCTAATCACTTCCGGAATCGGACTGAGCGAGCAGCGGCTGGATGCGCTCATCGACGCCGGGCTCGATCACCTGCAGCTCAGCTTTCAGGATTCGGAAGAGGAGCCTGCCAATGAATTCGCAGGCACGCGGGCACACGCGCGAAAGCTGGCGCTGGCAGAAGTGGTTCGCGGCCGGCGCGTCGCGTTCACCTTGAACGCCGTGGTGCACAGGCAAAATATCGCGCGGCTGGAGTCCATCATCGCGATGGCCGAGCGGCTCGGCGTGGACCGCCTGGAAATCGCCAACGTGCAGTATTACGGGTGGGCGCTCGAAAACCGCGAGAGGCTGATGCCTACGCGCCGGCAGATGGCGGATTCGGTGGCCCTCGTCGAAGCGCATCGGCAGCGGCTCAAAGGCAGGATGCGAATCGATTTCGTGCCGCCAGATTACTACGCGCGCTATCCGAAAGCCTGCATGGGCGGCTGGGGGCGCGCGCTGATGGTGATCGACCCGGCGGGACGCGTGCTGCCGTGTCATGCCGCGGGTGTGATTCCCGATCTCACCTTCGAGAACGCCCAGGCGCGCCCGCTGCGTTGGATCTGGGAAGAATCCGCCGCATTCCAGCGCTTTCGCGGCGAAGATTGGATGCCGGAACCTTGCCGCGGCTGCGACCGCCGACATGAGGATTTCGGCGGTTGCCGCTGCCAGGCGTTCCTGGTGGCCGGGAATGCCAGCGCCACCGATCCAGTCTGTTCGCTAGCGCCGGACCGCAAGCTGGTGGATGCGGTGATCGAGCAGATCAACTCCGCCGGTGCGCATGAGCCAGGCTGGGTGTATCGGATCGACCCGGTTTAGGGCGTCGCCGCGGCGCGTTTCAGCGTGCTGTGAGTTTCAGCCCGAAGGGCGTTAGCTTTGGTCGCCAGAACGGCGAACTTGAAGTTCGCTGTTGGCAGGCGAAAGCGCCTGCGCAGGCGGGACGAGGTCCCCGCTGCCGGCGAATTGAAGCTCGGCGGTTGGCCGGCGAAAAGTGGAAGGCGCAGGCGCCTGCCGGCGTTGGGACTTCGATCTGGCCGGCGAGCTGAAGCTCGCCGCAGCAAGCTGAAGCTTGCGCCACCTCAGGCGGCGAGGCGCAGCACGCTCACGAGGTTCAAGGGGCCGAGCGCGGGAAACCTCTCCGGCGAGGTTTCAATCGCCATGCGGATAGTTTCAAAGTCCTGCGGATTGTGATGGACTAGGGGCATGTTGGCGACGAGCGCAGTGGCGGCAATCAGAATGTCGCAACGCCAGCGGAACAGTCTTTCCTGGCGTGATTCGGCGATCCGGTGAGAGCGCTTTAGCGGTGATGGCGGTTGCGGCAGCATGGCGGCCAGTTCGGCGGCGAACATTGCCACCGTCGCATCAACGGGCCGGACAAGGCCGAGAGAGTCGAGGTAACCCTGACCGCGCCGGCTCGACGTCCGCGCGTCGTTGAGGCGCGCCTCGTTCCAGGAGCAAGGCGAAGCCCCTCATTCTCTCCATCACCGTGATGGCAGAAACATGCATGGGGTGGCTTTGCCTGTAACTGGCGACCCATCGCCGGACTGTGGGGTCGGTCGACCGGCCCAGCCAACTGTCGGCGCTTGTGTCGAACAAGTACGGGCTAAGGGCGGGATCAAGCAAGTTTACTCGTCCACCGGCTCCATAATGATGCCATCGAGCAACAGCATCTCTTTGTCGGTGAGGCGCGAGAGGGATTGCCGATACTTCTCCCAAACCTTCACGCGCCGCTCGCCTTCGCGTTTGGCTTCGGCCTCTGCGCGCAGGGTTTTCTCGAGCGCCTCGGAAACGACCACACTCAGGCTGACCTTCCGCGCGTGGGCGATGCGCTCCGCCTCCGCAAGCGCCTTGGCGGGGAGGGTGAGGGTCGTGCGGCGCTTACGGGCTTTCATAAATATCACTATGCCAGACTGGCGCTCGCCCGGAACTGCGGCGGGCGCCGATGCCGCGTGGCCTGCTCGAAGGCGTACGCCAGCTTGATTAGCAGCGCTTCGGAATGCGCCGCGCCGAAAAACGAGATGCCCACCGGCAGGCCCCAGGCATAGCCGGCGGGTACGTTGATATTCGGGTAGCCGGCGACCGCCGCAGGCGTGGAACTGCCTCCCGCGGCGTGGTCTCCGTTGATCAGGTCAGTGAGCCAGGCCGGGCCGGCGGTGGGCGCCACCAGGGCATCCACGCGGTGCTGGCTCATGACGGCGTCGATGCCCTCCTTGCGCGCCAGCTTGTGATTGTTCTCCAGCGCGTCCAGATATTCCTTACTGCTGAGCGGCCCTTTGGCCTGCGCTTTAAGCATAATGTCCTGGCCGAACCAGGGCATCTCCTGTTCGCGATGGCGCTCGTTGAAGTCGATCACTTCTTGCATCGAATGCACGGGCGCTTTGGGACCCAGCGCGGCCAGGTACGCGTTCAGATCGTTCTTGAATTCGTACAGCAGGACCAGCATCTCAGTATCGTCGAACTTGCCGGCCGTGGCGATATCGGCGGGGTCGACAATCTCGGCGCCCAGCCGCTTCATCTCCTGAATGGCGGCCTCGATCAACTGGTCGGTTCTATCATTGAAGCCGAAGAATTTGTCGCGAGCTACGCCGATGCGCGCGCCCCGCAGGCCGTGGGCGTCGAGCGAACCCGTGTAGTCGGCGCCGGTGAGCGCGCCCAGCAGGATAGCGGCGTCGGTGACCGTGCGCGCCATCGGCCCGGCAGTATCCTGGCTGTGCGAGATGGGGATGATGCCGGCCGCTCCTATCAGCCCCACCGTGGGCTTGATACCGACGATGCCGTTGGATGAGGACGGGCAGACGATCGAGCCATCTGTCTCCGTGCCAATGGCCGCGGCGCACAGGTTTGCGGAGACGGCCGCGCCGGACCCGGAACTGGAGCCGCACGGGTTGCGGTCGAGGGCGTAGGGGTTGCGAGTCAATCCGCCGCGGCCGCTCCAACCGCTGGTGGAATGGCTCGAGCGGAAGTTGGCCCATTCGCTGAGATTGGTCTTGCCCAGAATCACCGCACCGGAAGCGCGCAGGCGCTGCGCCACCACTGAATCCCGCGCCGCAATGGATCCCATGAGCGCGAGCGAGCCGGCCGTGGTCATCATGCGATCGGCCGTATCGATGTTGTCCTTAATGAGGATGGGTATGCCGTGCAAGAGACCGCGCGGGCCCTTGGTTTTGCGTTCGGCATCCAGCGCGGAAGCGAGGGCGAGCGCATCCGGATTGATTTCGATGACGGCGTTAAGCGCCGGGCCGTGCTTGTCGACTTCTTCGATGTGCTCCAGGTACCGTTCGGCGAGCGCACGCGCCGTGAGGCTGCCCTCGCTCATACGCCTCTGCAGATCGAGGATGCCGGCTTCTTCCAGGTCGAAGGAAGGCGGAGAGGCCAGGGCACCGGCGGCCAGCGCGACGGAACCCAGCAGAGTGCGGCGGGTCAAGTCCACAACTTAATCCACGATCTCGATTTTCGGTCCTTCCTGCGGACCGATCTCTTCGAGGCGTCTTATGGTGTTGCGCGCGAGGTCGAGGAATCCAGCGGAGTGCTGTCCCCCGTCTTCGCGCAGCACGATGGGTTTGCCGGTATCGCCGCCCACGCGTACCTCCGGATTGAGCGGAAGCTCACCCAGGAAATGCACCTTCATCTCGCTCGCGGTACGGCGCCCGCCGCCATAACTGAACACGTCGATGCGCTCGCTACAGTGCGGGCAGATGAGATAGCTCATGTTTTCGACGATGCCCACGATGGGCACTTTCACCTGGAAGAACATGTGTACGGCCTTGCGCGCGTCTTCGAGCGAAACGTCGGAGGGCGTGGTCACCACGATGGCGCCGGTGATGGGAGCGGTCTGGATCAGGGTGAGCTGGACATCGCCGGTGCCGGGCGGCAGGTCGATCACCAGGTAATCGAGTTCGCCCCAGTCCACGCCGCGTAGAAACTGCTGGATGACGCTGTGCAGCATGGGGCCGCGCCAGACCAGCGGCTTGTCGCCGGGATTCAGGAACCCCATGGACATCAGCTTCACGCCGTATTGATCGAGCGGCTGGATGCGCTCGCCATAAGCCATAGGCGTGCGATTGATGCCCATCATCAGCGGCACATTGGGTCCATAGACATCGGCGTCCATCAGGCCCGTCGGGTGGCCCAGCTTGGCGAGTCCGACGGCCAGGTTGACCGCTACGGTGGTCTTTCCGACGCCTCCCTTGCCGGAGCCGACCGCGATCAAATTCTTCACACCTGGGATGGGCATCTTGGGCATCTGCCCCGGCTGATTCGGACTCATGCAGTCTATGGTAGCGCAGGCCCCGCCCCCGGCCGCCGGTGGTAGAGGTGGTGGGGCAGGCGTTTTCGCCTGCCAACCTAAACTCAAGTGACTTCTGCCACTGGCCGCTGGAGCGTAAGCGAGGGTTCTCTCGAAACAGGTACGCTGATTCTGAGGACTCGTGCTTCGCGAACTGATTCCGCTAGTGACGGCGCTGACGGCAGCGGGCGTGGTGTACGTGGTGCGGGAGCAGCGCAGGCGCAGGATGCGCATCGATCCGCCGCGGCCGCACCTGACCATGCGTGAGATATCCGATACGCCCGCGCTCCTGGAAATCGAGAAGCAGTGCCTGGCGACCGACGATCCGCGCGTGGCGTTCCGGCGCGCGGCGATCGAAAACGCGGTAGCCGGGTTGTATCTGGAGGCCATTGCGGAGTGCGGCGTCGCGGACACCGGCGAACTGCTGCGGGCGCATACGCAGATCGCGCAAGCCTTGCGCGAATACCTGCATCTGAAGTACGACGACGCGGTAGCGGACGACTGGTTCGATCATTTCACGCGTGTGGCGCGGCCGTACATCCGGGAGAAGGTGCGGCTGACGCGCGAGTTCGCGCTGCACCTGGATGAAGGCGCGGAGCGGTTCGCGCGGATCTATGATGCGCTATTGCAGGAGCTGTTGAAGGAGGCCCTGGCCGCGCCTCAGAAGAAGTCCTTCGTGCCGCCGGACTTTTCCCACTCCTGAAGCTCCGCGCTGGCCTGCTGGAACTCCGCGGCCAGGCGGCCATCGAGTCCGGTGAAACGCGCCACCACCTGACGCGCCCAGCGCACGTACTCGACGCGGCGTTCGAAGCTCCAGCCCGCCGGAGGACTGTGGACGATACTGCGCATGTTGGCGATCTTGTCCGCCGCGCTGAGGGCCTGCGCGCGTGGCGACTTGTGCGGCGCGTTCTCGATCTGCAGGGCTTTGCGGGTCTCCTTGGGCAGCGACTTGTCGTCGGAGACTTCGGCGACCAGGGCCGCCACATCTTCGCCGAAGCGCGCGGCGATCTCCGCGCGGGTTACGCCGACATCCTCGACTGTGTCATGGAGCAAAGCGGCCACTATGAGGTTGGTATCCAGCTCCGTGGCGGTGCTCGCGAGCAGTTCTGCGACTTCCAGCAGATGGTTCACGTAAGGCTCCGCGGCGCGGCTCTTGCGGCGCTGCGCAGCGTGCCTTTCAGCGGCAAAGCGGGCGGCGGCCAGGATCTGGCGCGCCGCGTTCAAACACTCAGGCATTGGTCACCTGTTCTTATTATGCCTGGGTGCGAGCGCGCCGCCGGCGCGCGAATTGGTGCGGGGCCGGAGGATCGAACTCCACTCATTTCCGGTTTGTAGGACCGGCGTCCGCGACCAGCGGACATGCCCCGCAGGGAAACTTGGTTGGCCCGGTGGGAATCGAACCCACTGCCTACTGATTAAGAGTCAGTAACTCATCCTGATGAGCTTCGGGCCAATGCCCGGGTTGACGCCTCAGTTACACGACGCCCGGATAACTTGGCTGGCCGACCAGGGATCGAACCTGGAACCTCTGCGTTCAGAGCGCAGCGCGCTACCAATTGCGCCATCGGCCAATGGCTGGGAGGGAGGGAGTCGAACCCCCGAAGCCAGCTTCAAAGACTGGCGGCTTTCCGTTAACCGACCTCCCAGTGACACTAAGTACACAATCTCTTAGATTCCGTATGTCGAAGTGACCACTCCCTGACGGTCGTGGCTCCGATGACCGTGATTACTTGACGGAAGCCGCACGGCCTGGGCTGACAAAGAACTGGTAGCGGGGCTCCGAATCGAACGGAGATAGTCCGGGCTTCGACCGGATGCCTTGACCACATCGGCTACCCCGCCAAAGGTCGCAGGTATGCAAGCGCCACGTCCTGACGCGCGTGGCTCAGTGTCAGGCATGCGCGCCGCTGTTGTCAAAGAACTGGTCGGGGACCTCGGATTCGAACCGAGAGTCTCTTGCTTCCAATGCAAGCGGGTTAAGCCATTTCCCAAGTCCCCGTAAAAACTAAAAGGGCGGTCCGCCGGGGACCGCCCTTGATTAAGATCTTGTAATTCAGACTATCTCAATTCGGGTCAGGTCCCAGCGCGTGCGTCTCCGTTGACGCACTTCTGCATACCTTGTGGTTGGACGCCGAAATGGATAGCCGGTAACACTGAATTAATCCTACAACTATTAGACTGACGAGTCAAGAACTTTTTAGGTTACCGTGACCCTGGGCAGAGGCGACATATCCGCATTCGTCCACCCGGCGTTCCACAGAAGCGGCATTGGGCCGTAGTGCCCGCGTCACGAGGCCCTACTCCACTTACAATGAGTAGCTGTGCGAACCCAACTGGCGCAGTACACCTGTTATCGAACGGCGGGACCGATCCTGGTAGATGGCAAGCTGGACGAGCCGTCCTGGCGCGTGGCGCCTCGATCGGAGCCGTTCGTCGACATCGTGACCGGCGCTCCCGCGTGGTTTGACACGCGCGTGGCCCTACTGTGGGACGACGAGTGTCTATACTTCGGATTTACCGCCGAGGAGCCGGAGGTGCGCGCGTACCTGACCGAGCGCGATTCGCGCATTTATGAGGATAACGACGTGGAGGTGTTCATCGCCGGCCAGGACGCCTACTACGAGTTCGAGGTTAACGCGCTCAACACGATCTACGAAGTCTTCTGGATATGGAAGGATGCGGTCCTACCCGGCAGTCCTTACTTCGGGCGGCCCGAGTTCGATCCGGCGACTCAGCGGACCATGGTTCTGGAGGGCGTCGGCGGTCACGTGCATCCGCGCGGCGAGCGGTGGGGCTTCCTGGATTGGGATTTTCCGGGACTGCGGCACTCGGTACATGTGGCGCCGCCGGGCTGGACCGTCGAACTGGCGCTTCCCTGGGAAGGCCTGCGCTGGCTGGCCGACGGGCGCGCGCTGCCACCGCGCCATCGCGACGTGTGGCGTATCGATTGTTCCCGCTTTCAGCAGTTCGATCGCGCGGGCCACAAGCTCGATCCCAGCGCGGGCTGGACCTGGAACCGGCACGGGCATTACGATTCGCACATCCCGGAGACGTTCACGTTCGTGGAGTTCAGCGAGGAGCGGGTAGACCGCTTTATCGACCGAGCAACTGCGCGGCCGCCACTGCGATGACCCGATCTTCGTCCAATTTCGCGGGATCTTCGAGCTTGGCGATCAGTGCGCGGCGAAGGAATCCAGGAAAAGGAAAAGGCTGAGGGCGCATCATACTGCAAGCGCAAAGAGCGGCATAACGCACCGAAGGGGAAGGATCGAACAGACGTTCTGCAAGCGCTCGCTGGCTCATGAGACGGCGGCTTGTATTCCCAAGTGCCTCGGTTGCCATGTCGCGGGTATATTCTTCTTCCGAGTCGAGAGCGGCGCCCAGCCGAATGAAGAGCGACTCGGCTCGCACCTCGCGCAACTGCCAAAGAGTATAGATGGCTTCCTGCCGGGACGAAAGTGGATAGTTGTCTCGGGCAATGGCGATTAACCTTCGTGCTCCGCACCGGCTGCCGATATCTGTAAGCGCCTTCATGCACGTCCAGGATAAGCTCGGTTGGCCCTCTGCCATAACGTTTATCAACGTTGCGACCGCTTCCCGCCATCGCGATCCGCCCAAAGCAGCCGCCGCGGCTTCACGTCGCTCGGAGGGCGTTGACCGATCCCGAAGCATGGCGAGAACCCCCGCGGGCGAGTCCACGCCCAGGTGCCGCATGGTTTCCCGCGCCGTTTGTTTTGCGGTTATGCGGCGCTCGGCATCACGCCGGCGGAACCACTCCCCATACGCCCGGTAACACGCGCGCCCCAGCGGGGACTCGTCCCGAGGATCGCAACCGTCGAGCTGCACTCTGGCTGAATCGTCTCCCAGCAACCCCAGCGCTCTTGCAGCCAAACAGCGCCTGTGAACGGGCGCACCTGCGTCTTGAAGTATGGAAGCCGCCGCGGCCAGATCGTTTGCCCCCGCCATCCGCAGGAATCGCTGGCCGGCGGCCCGCCTCTTCACGACATTCCAGCATCTGTCGCGTTTGTGATAGCGCTTGTTCACGGGGAGACAATGTACCACAGAAAATCGAGTCAACGTTTTGGCCCGCCCGGCAGTAATACCTATCAGAGATGGAAACGCAAGGAATCGCGCTGCCCGTGACCGTTTACCACGTGGAAAGGTCGGACGAGCTGGACGCCTTCGAGCGGATCATGGCGCAGTGCGAGCGCCGCGTGCTCCGCGTGGCTCTGCGCCTGTTGAACAACCCACAGGACGCGCAGGATGCCGCCCAGGAGGTCTTCCTGCGGCTCTACAAGCATATGGGGCGGTTGGACGCCGAGCGGGGCTACGAGCCCTGGGTGTTCCGCGTGACGGTGAATGTCTGCCGGGACATGCTGCGCGCGCGGGTCCGCGTAGTGGCCCTCGAAGAAACGCCGGAACCGGCGGCGCCGCAGCCGGATGCGCATCGCGGGATGGAGCGGGCGGAGCAACGGGAAATGGTCCGGCGCGCGCTGAGCCGGCTCGGCGAGAAGGAACGTACGGCGCTGGTGCTGCGCGACGTGGAGGGCCTGTCCACGCGGGAGGTGGCGCAGATTCTCGGTACCGCGGAGGTGACGGTGCGCTCGCAGATCTGCTCCGCGCGCCTGAAGCTCCGGGAGTTTACCGGACGGATGTTGAGGAGGCACACATGAGCTGCCCGAAATTCGAAGCCGATGTGGCGTTGTATGCCGGAGGCGATTTGCCGGCCCGCCGGATGGTGCGCATCGAATCGCATCTAGGCGCGTGCCCGGACTGCCGGGCGCTGGTGGAAGAACTTCGCGCCGGCCAGGAGCTGTTGAGCGAGCTGCGGGAAGAGCCGCTTGAAGACGCGATGGTGGCGCAAGTACGGCGGCGGGTGATGGCGCGCGTGACGGCGGAAGAAACCCGCGGCGCCGTGCCTTATTGGAAGCTGGCGCTGGCGGCGGCCCTGGTGCTGGCGGCGATTCTGTCTCTGACCTGGCATTCCGGCAAACCTCCGCAAGTCGCGAACAAGGTGACGCCGGCGCGCATGGCGCCCGCACCGTCATCCGCGCCGCCCGTCGAAACCGTGCCGGTCGGACGCCGGGTGGTTCGCAGGCACCGTCGCGCGCCTCTGCATCAAGCGCAGGCGGCCCAACCCAGCGCGCCGCTGCTGGTGCACTTCGTCACCGATGACCCGAATATCGTTATTTATTGGCTGGTAGAACAAAAACCTCAAGGAGATTGAACATGAAAATCGTGAAACGAATCTTATTTGTCGTATTTGTCGGCGCAGTGGCTGGCGTGCTTTCGGCGCAGACGGCTGCGCCGCCGGCCGAGACACCCAAGCCCGTGCCTTACCAACAGCGCATCTTTCAGGTGAAGTACGCCGATGTGCGGGATCTCGCCGGTGTGCTGGCGGTGTTCGGCTACGGCATAAAAGCCGACCGAGACCTGCACGTGCTGGCGGTCAGCGCGCCGTCGGATGTGATGTCGGCGATCGAAGACGCCATCAAGCGTTTGGATGTGCCGACCGCGGCGCCCAAGGATATCAACTTAACTGCCTATTTGCTGCTGGCGTCCGAGCACGCCGATGGCTCCAATGACCTGCCTGCCGAGCTACAGCAGGTGACCAAAGAGTTGAAGGGCATCTTCGCATACAAGAGCTTCCGCGTACTGGACACGATCCTGGTACGGACTCAACCCGGCAACGCGGCGCACGCCAAGGGAGTGATCGGCGGCACTGGCGCGGACGCCTCCAAGACTCCGTATGAATTCGTCGTCAGGCCTTCTGCCGTGACGGAAGACCCGGGAGGACGTCTAATCCGGCTGGACACGTTGAACCTTTCCCTGCGGGTGCCCGGAGGCATGGATGCCGGGATCAATACGGAAATCACGGTGCGCGAGGGCCAGAAAGTGGTGGTAGGGAAGTCCAACATGGGAGCGCCGGATCAGGCGCTCATCCTGGTGGTGACCGCGAAAGTGACGGAGTAGAATATCGCAATGCAGCAAATACGCCATGCGGGCCGGCTGCTGGCGCGCACGCCGGGCTTCACCATCGTCGCGGTGGCGACGCTGGGTCTGGGAATCGGGGTGAACAGCGCGATCTTCAGCGTCATCGACGCGGTGCTGTTGCGCCCCTTGCCGTATCCACACCCGGAACGGCTCGTGGCGTTCTACGAGCACGAGGGCAACGACCAGGATGGGCGCGGCGGCATATCGCCGGCCAACATGGCGGACTACAACCAGAACCACGTATTCACGGGCATTTCGCACGTGGGCACGCCGGGCATGAACCTGACGGGCGCGGGCACGCCGGAGCGCATCTTCGGCATTCAGGCGGGCTCCAATTTCCTGGATATCCTGGGCGTGCCGCCGGCCATGGGGCGCAATTTTCTGCCGGAGGAAGACCGCTACGGCGCGCGGCACGTCGTGATCGTCAGCCATGAATTGTGGCAGCAGCGCCTTGGCGGCGACCGCGCCGTCATCGGCCGCGCGATCACGCTGGATGGCGAAGCTTATCAAGTGATCGGGGTGCTGCCCGCGGGCTTCCAATCGCCCGAGGAGTTCACCGAGCACCAGCCCATGCTCTTCGTAGTGCCGGATTGCTGGCCGCCCAATATCGACCGCGGCGACCACTACGATCACGCCATCGCCCGGCTTAAGCCCGGCGTATCCCTGGCGCAGGCGCAGAGTGAGATGCTGACGATCTCGGCCCGGCTGGCGAAGGCGTATCCAAATACCAACGCAAAGCTCGCGGTGGGCGTGGCGCCGCTGGGCGCGGACATGGTCCGGCGCGTGCGGACGGCCATGCTGGTACTGCTCGGGGCGGTCGGTCTGGTGCTTCTGATCGCCTGCGCGAATGTGGCCAACCTGCTGCTGGCGCGCTCGGCGGGGCGCAGCCGCGAGGTCGCCATCCGGCTGGCCATGGGCGCCGGCCGCTGGCGCATCGTGCGCGAGTTGCTGGTCGAAAGCGCCATGCTGGCCGTGCTGGGCTGCGCGCTCGGACTGATACTGGGGGCGTGGACGCGCGACCTGCTGGTTTCGATCGCGCCCAAGGACATTCCGCGTCTGGATACCGCCGGGCTAAGCTTACGCGTGCTCGGTTTCACGGCGCTGCTGGCGTCTTTCACGGTGTTTCTGTTCGGGATGATTCCAGCGTGGCAGGTGTCCGGCGTCCGGCCTAACCTGGCGTTGAAATCCGCCGAGCGCAGCACGGGCAGCGGCGCCGTTTTGCGCTGGCGGAGCGCCCTGATGGCCGCCGAGGTAGCCCTGGCCCTGGTGCTGCTGCTGGGCGGCGGGCTGCTGTGGAAGAGTTTGGTGCGCGTGACCGGCGTCGATCTCGGCTTTCAACCCGACCGCGTGCTCATGGCGCGCGTCAATCTGCCGGATCTGCGCTATCCCGATGGCGCGCGGCGGTTCGCGTTTTTTCAGGAACTTGAACAGCGCGTCGGACGCTTACCCGGCGTGCAATCGGCCGGTTTCACCTTCTGCGGACCTATGCGCGGAGGGTGGGGCAGCGTTTACGAGACTCCGGAAGGGCCCGGCTCCGAGCCGGATTACCGCCTCCGCAGCGCGGATTTCGAGCCGGTAAGCACGCGTTATTTCGAGACGCTGGGCATCCCAATCCTGAAGGGCCGCGCCTTCATGCCCGCCGATAAAGAAGGCGCGCCGCCGGTAGCCATTATCAACCAGGTGCTGGCGCGCAAGTTGTTCCCCAACGGCGACGCGGCCGGCCATCGCATCCGCCGCGAGGGCGCGCGCGCTTGGGAAACCATAGTCGGGGTAGTTGGCGAAGTGCATCTCGAGAGTCAGGCCGAGCGGGTGCATCCGCAGGTGTTCTTTCCCGCCGCGCAGACCGGTCTCTACCGGGTGCCCGTGGCGGATTTCGCCATCCGCACGTCGGGCGCGCCGCGCAGCATCGCGCGCGAAGTACAGCGGCAGGTGTGGGCCATCGACAAAGACCAGCCCGTAACGCGCGTCGAGACGCTGGAAGAAGTGGTGTCCGCCTCGGTGGCGCAGCGCCGCTTCCAGGCGTTGCTGCTGCTGCTGTTTGCCGGTGTAGCCTTGGTGTTGTCGGTGGTGGGAGTCTACGGCGTAGTCTCGTATGCGGTCGTGCAGCGCACGCAAGAGATCGGGCTGCGGCTGGCGCTCGGTGCACAGCGGGAGAACATCCTGCGGCTGACGATCGCGCGCGCCTTGCGGCCGATCCTGGCCGGGTTGGCGGTAGGGCTGGCGGGCGCGCTGGCGGCATCGCGTCTGCTAACCAGCCTGCTGTTTGAAGTGAAGCCGTCGGACCCCGCCACGTTCGCGGCGGTAGCGGCGCTGCTCGGGGTGGTGGCGCTAGGGGCATGCCTGATTCCGGCGCGGCGCGCGACGCGCGTGGATCCGATGGTGGCCCTGCGGTACGAATAGTTCCGCTTTCGGGACAAGACATCCCAGTATCGGGCAAGGACGATGCTAGCCTTCCTTGGAAGCCAGGCGTTGCTTTATCTGATTCTGGAAGCAGGATTGCAGATAACCGCTCCCTGACGGTCGCGGCTCCGTAGTCGCACGCCGCGCATGTCAGTCATTAGAAGCGCACTCCCGGAGATACCTCATGCGCAAAGACCTGCTTTATGGTTTCCGCGTCCTGGCGAAGAGCCCGGGCCTGACTGTGACGGCCGTGCTCGCTTTGGCGCTAGGCATCGGCGCCAACACCGCCATCTTCAGCGTGGTGAACACGGTGATGATCGCGAAGCTGCCCTTTGAACAGCCGGACAGGTTAGCGATGGTTTGGGAGAAGGCGCCCGCGACAGGCAAGACCAACGTGGTCAACCCCATCAATTTCCTGGAATGGCAGGCGCGCAACCATTCCTTCGAGCGCATCGCCGCGCTGGTCGAGTACCCGCAGAGCCTGGCGGGCGGTGGCGAGCCGGAGCAGGTGGACTCTCTGATCGTCTCGGCCGATTTTCTTCCCATCATGGGAGTACAGCCACTCCTGGGGCGCTGGTTCACACCCAGAGAGGACACTCCGGGCAACGATAATGTCGCGATCCTGAGCGAGGGGCTTTGGCGACGCCGGTACGGCGCCGACCGCAACATGATCGGCCGGCAGATCCGCTTGAACAATCAATCCATGACGGTGGTCGGGGTGATGCCGGGCGGTTTCCGCTTCCCGTTCACCAAGGCGGAGCTGATCATTCCGTTGGCGATTGACCGGGCCCGCTCCAAGGACGTCGGCCGTTATCTGGAGACGGTGGTGCGCTTGAAGAAAGGTGCGACGCTCGGCAGCGCGCAAGCCGACATGGAGATCCTGGCTCGGCAGTTGCAGAAAGAGCGGCCGGATTTCGACGCCAAGTGGGGCGCCACCGTAGTGGGGCTGCGGGAGCAGATGGCGGGCGATGTGCGAACGCCGCTGCTGGTCCTGTTGGGCGCGGTTGGCCTGGTGCTTTTGATAGCGTGCGCCAACGTGGCCAACCTGTTGCTGATGCGTGCGGCCGGCCGCGGCCGCGAGATCGCCATACGGGTGGCGCTCGGTGCGGACGCCTGGCGCATTGCGCGGCTGCTGCTCACCGAGAGCCTGCTGCTCGCCTTGCTGGGCGGAGCGCTCGGGCTGCTGGCCGGGCTGTGGACGGCCGACGCGCTGAGCGCATTGCTGCCCGACACCGCCACTTACTCGAATCTGAAAACCATTCGCGTAGATCCGACCGTGTTCCTATTTGCGCTGGGCTTGTCGATGTTGACGGGAGTGCTGTTCGGCTTGGCCCCAGCCTGGAAAGCCGCGCGCGGCGGCATTCACGCGCCTTTGAAGGAAGGCGCACGGGGGATCGCAGGAGGACACAGCCGCCTGCGTGGCGCGCTGGTAGTGGGCGAGGTGGCGCTGGCCATGGTGCTGGCCACCGGCGCCGGACTGCTGATCCGCAGCTTCGCGCGCCTCGCCGGCGTGCAGCCCGGCTTTGACGCGGCACACGTGCTGTCGATGCAAGTCAACACCAGCGGCCGATTCAATAGCGATGAGAAGTTCCTGGATTTCACCACCCAAATGCTGGAGCGCGTGCGCGCGGTTCCCGGCGTGGAAGCCGCCGGCACCAGCCACTTCCTGCCGCTCGGCCGCATTATTCCGGGAACCGACTTCCACCGCGCAGATCGTCCGGCGCCGGCCCCGGGCGACGAGCCTGTGACAGAGGTGCTGGTGGTCATGCCCGGATACTTCGCGGCGCTGAAGATTCCGTTGGTGCGCGGCCGCGTATTTGCCGAACAGGATCGCAAAGGTACGCCGCCGGTGCTGGTCATCAACCAGACTATGGCGCGCGAGTTCTATCCGAATGAAGACCCCGTTGGCAAGCGGCTGTTCGTCTGGTGGGGACACCCCAACGAAAGCTACCAGATCATTGGAGTCGTGGGCGACGTGCATCAGAAATCGCTCGGCGAGCAGCCCAAGCCGGGGGTGTTCCTGGCCGATCTGCAGGAGCCCACGGGTCCGGTGAACCTTGTGGTGCGCGCCGCGGGCGATCCTAAGCTGCTGGCGCGGGCCATTGAAAGCCAGGTGCACTCGCTGGACAAGGAAGTTCCGATCTCGGAGGTCCGCACGATGGACGAGTACGTGTCCGACTCCATGGCGGAGTTGCGCTTCCAGACGATTGTGCTGGGCGTGTTCGCGGCGCTGGCATTGCTCTTGGCAGGTGTGGGCATCTACGGAGTGATCTCATATTCCATCGCGCAGCGCACGCGGGAATTGGGCGTGCGGCGGGCGATGGGTGCGGATACGGCCAACCTGGTGTGGCTGGTAATCCGGCAGGGGATGACGCTGGCTTTGGCGGGCGTGGCGGCCGGCGCACTCAGCGGGCTGGCATTGACCAGGCTGCTCACCAGCTTGCTTTTCGGCGTGACGCCCGGCGACCCGCTGACGTTCGTCGCGGGTGGCGCGGTTCTGATCCTGGCTGCTCTGGCAGCCTGCTACGTGCCGGCGCGCCGCGCGGCAAGAGTCGATCCCATGGTCGCGCTGCGCTACGAATGAACGCAAGCCTCCGCCAATGTACCTGCAACACCTTTAACAGTGGTGGGACAGACGCTTTCGTCTGTCGTGGCGCACGCCTTAGCGGGCTGCGGCGAACGAAGTTCCGCTACCCGCGAGCTAAAGCTCGGCGGTTGGCAGGCGAAAGCGCCTGCCCCACCCGGGCCAGCAAATGTAGAAACTCGATCGGCGAACTTCACTTCGCCGTCCCAGTATGTCTATCTTTTCTGACGGCCGTCCCTTGGTGGCGCAGGCGGTCCCGCCTGCGATGCTATCATGGCCTTCTCCATGGGCCATCTATATCTGGAAGACCTACACGTCGGCCAGCAATTTACCTCCGGCACCTATCTGATGGAAGAAAGCCGCATCAAAGCTTTCGCGGAAGAGTTCGACCCGCAGCCCTTCCATCTTGACGAATCGGCCGCTGCTGCTACCATCTTCCGTGGACTCTCCGCTAGCGGCTGGCACACTGCGGCGGCAGCTATGCGCCTGCTGGTCCTCAGCGGCCTGCCGTTGGCGAACGGGGTGATTGGCATGGGCGGGGAGATCGCGTGGCCCAGACCGACCCGGCCGGGCGATACGTTGCGCGTGGAAAGCGAGATCGTCGAAATTACCACGTCGCGCTCGAAACCGAACCAGGGAATCGTGACCGTGAAGAGCAGGACCTTGAACCAGAACGGCGAACCTGTCTACGTCTTCACGGCAAAGCTCTTGGTATTCCGGCGTGTTTCGCACATCGCATAGTGGGCCTCGGGCGTATACTGATCTTAAACAGTTCCATACGTAAGGAATCACCATGATCCAACTGACCGTGAACGGCAAGGCGATCCGGTTTGAGGGCGATCCAGAGATGCCGCTGCTCTGGTACCTGCGGGACGATCTCGACCTGACCGGAACCAAATTCGGATGCGGCATGGGCCTGTGCGGCGCATGCACCGTACATGTGAACGGCGAGGCCGCTCGAAGCTGCCTGACGACTATGCAGTCGGCGGCGGGCAAGACCATCACCACCATCGAGGGGCTGGCCGGACACGGCTCCAGCCAGGGCGAGCATCCCCTGCGAAAAGCTTGGAAGGCCTGCAACGTGCCGCAGTGCGGATACTGCCAGAGCGGCCAGATCATGCAGGCGGCCGCGATGTTGAAAATCAAACCCAAGCCCACGGATCGCGAGATCGACGATCAGATGCAGGGCAACATCTGCCGCTGTGGGACCTATCAGCGCATCCGCCAGGCGATCAAGATGGCGGCGGGGGTGAAGGCATGACCGGCACAACTCGCGATGTCTCGCGCCGCGGATTCTTAGGCCAGATTTTCTCGGCTGGAGCGTTCGTCGTCGCCGCGCCGCTGGTTACGAAGCTGGGGGCGCAGCCGGACGGCACTTCTGGAGATGCGAAGACGTGGCAGCCGAACGTATACCTGGGCATCGAGCCCGACGGTACGGTGAAGATCGTAGCGCACCGCTCGGAGATGGGCACGGGATGCCGCACCGGACTGCCCATGATCGTGGCGGATGAACTGGAAGCGGATTGGGCCCGCGTGCAGGTGATTCAGGCGCCAGGAGATGCCAAGTACGGTTCGCAGGATACCGACGGGTCGTGTTCTGTGCGCGATTTTTACGACGCTCTGCGTGCGGCTGGCGCGTCTGCGCGCACAGCGCTCGAAAATGCGGCAGCGGCGAAATGGGGAGTGCCCGTGGAAGAATGCGCGGGGCAGAATCATTTCGTAGTGCACGCCAAGAGCGGTCGCAAGCTGGCGTATGGCGAACTGGTGGCGACGGCATCGGCGGGGGCGGCGCCCACGCAGAACGGCATACGATTCAAGACGCCCAGCCAGTTCCGCTACATCGGCAAGGACATGGCGATCGTCGATTTGGACGGCCTGGTGACTGGCACTGCGACATTCGGGATCGATGCGCGCATGCCCGGGATGGTTTACGCGTCGATCGAGCGTCCTCCGGTGATGGGTGGCGCATTGAAAACCTGCGACGACGCGGCGGCCAAACAGGTGAAGGGCGTGAGGCAAGTCGTGATGCTGGACTTGGCCAAGCCTCCTTACGGATTCCAGGCTCTGGGCGGCGCGGCGGTGATCGCGGACAATAGTTGGGCGGCGCTCCAGGGTCGCAAGAAACTCAAAGTGGAATGGGATCTGGGCGAGCACGCCAGCTACGATTCAGCGGCGTATCGGAAGACTCTCCTGGAGACGGCGCGGCAGCCTGGCCGCGTGGCGCGCGAAACCGGCAATGTGGATGCCGAGTTCGCCAAGGGAGGCAAGATCGTCGAGGCGTCTTATTACACGCCGATGCTGGCGCACGTCCCTATGGAACCGCCCGCCGCGGTGGCCGAGTTCAAAGACGGGAAGGTGACGGCGTGGGCGGCGACCCAGAATCCGCAGGCTGTGCAGGACACGGTGGCCAAGGCGCTCGGCATACGCAAGGACGACGTGCTTTGTAACGTGACTTTGCTGGGCGGGGGATTCGGGCGGAAATCGAAGCCGGACTACGTGGCGGAAGCCGCGCTGCTCTCCAAGCAAGTGGGCAAGCCGGTCAAAATCGTCTGGAGCCGCGAGGACGATATACGATTCGATTATTTTCATTCTCCGGCCGCGTTGTACATCAAGGCCGCGGTGGACGAGAAAGGTCACCCCAGCGCCTGGTTGCAGCGCAGCGTGTTTCCGCCGATTGGGATGCTATTCAATGCAAACGAGCAGTACGGCGGCGGCCAACTCGGCATGGGGTGGACGGATATACCGTATGTCATCCCCAATCTGCGCGTGGAGAACGGGCCGGCGAAGGCGCATGTGCGGATCGGATGGCTGCGCTCGGTTTCGAACATCTATCATGCGTTCGGCGTGCAGACATTTACGGACGAGCTGGCGGCCGCGGCAGGGCGCGACCGTGTGGAGTATCTGCTGGAGCTGATCGGGCAGCCGCGCATCATCGATCTCTCCAAGGAAGGTTTGAAGCAGGGCGGCCCGAACAACCCGAAGTACCCGTTCGATACGGCGCGACTGCGAAATGTGATCGAGGTGGCGGCGCAGCAATCGGGCTGGGCGAACCAGAAAGCGGCGCCCGGACACGCCCTGGGCATTGCGGTGCATCGCAGTTTCTTGACGTATGTGGCGGCGGTGGTGGAGGTCGAAGTGCACAACGGCGACATCCGGATTCCGCGTGTGGACGTGGTCGTCGATGCGGGACGCGTGATCAACCCCGACCGCGTGAAGGCCCAGTTTGAAGGGGCCGCCGTATTTGGAACGAGTATCGCGCTGATGGGCGAGATCACCGCGGCCAACGGCCAGATACAGCAGACGAACTTCAACCGGTATCCGGTCGCGCGCATGAACGAAGCGCCCCTGGAGACGCGCGTGCACATAGTGGAGAGCGATGCGGCGCCCGCGGGTGTAGGGGAGCCCGGCGTGCCGCCCATCGCGCCGGCGATCTGCAACGCAGTTTTCGCGGCGACCGGAAAGCGTATTCGCGAGCTGCCCATCAAAAGGCAATTGAGTTGAGATCTTTGTTGCAGGCAGGTGGGGCAGGCGCTTTCGCCTGCCAACGCCTGACATGCGTACTTGCCGCGCTGTCCGTGGCAACCATAGCGAATGCCCAGCAAAATCCCGCCGCCGCAGCCGCCCGCCAGTGGCGCACTGCGCACGAGTCCGCCATCCTAGCCGAATTCATGGACCTTCTGGCGATTCCGAACTTGGCCCGTGACGTCCCCAACATTCGGAAAAACGCCGCGGCGGTGTCCGGCCTTCTCGAGAAGCGCGGCGTGAAAACCCGCCTGCTCGAAGTGCCCGGCGCGCCGCCCGTGGTGTTCGGCTCTATCGATTCGCCAGGCGCCACGCGGACCCTAGTCTTCTATGCGCACTATGATGGCCAGCCGCTCGATCCGAAAGAGTGGGCCACGCCTCCGTGGGAACCGGTGGTGCGGGACGGGCGCATTTACGCGCGATCCGCATCCGACGACAAAGCGCCGATCATGGCCCTCGGTGCGGCGCTCGATGCGCTGAAGGCGGTGCGAATAACGCTGCACTCCAATATCAAGTTCGTCTTTGAAGGCGAGGAAGAGGCCGGGTCGCCGCACCTGGCGAGCATTCTGGAGAAATACAAGGACCTGCTGAGCGGCGACGTGTGGCTGATCTGCGATGGCCCCGTGCACCAGAGCCGGCGGCAGCAAATCGTATTCGGAGCGCGCGGCATCACGGAACTGGACATCACGGTTTACGGACCGAAGCACGAGCTGCACAGCGGGCACTACGGGAATTGGGCGCCGAATCCGGCGATGATGCTGGCGAGGCTGCTCGCGTCGATGAAGGACGATGAGGGCCGCGTGACGATCGATCGTTTCTACGATGGCATCGAACCGTTGAGCGAGACCGAGCGGCGCGCGGTCGCCGAAGCGCCGGACGTGGATCGAGACCTGATGCGCGAGCTATGGCTTGGCAGCACCGAGGGCGGCGGTAAGAAACTGGTCGAGCTGCTAAATCTGCCTTCGCTGAACATACGGGGGATGAGCAGCGCGCGGACGGGCGCCCAGGCCAGCAACGTAGTGCCGGCCACCGCCACGGCGACGATCGACATACGCCTGGTGAAGGGGATCGATCACGACACTGCAGCCGCGCGCGTGATTGCGCACATACGCAAGCAGGGCTATTACGTGGTGGATAGCGAGCCTGATGCCGAGACGCGAATGGCACATGCCAAGGTCGCCAGGGTGGTGATCGAGCCGGGCGGGTACGACGCGGCGCGCACGTCGATGGACCTGCCTATTTCACAGCTCGTGCTGCGTACGGCCGAATCCGCGCGCGGGCCGGTGGTCAAGCTGCCGACTATGGGCGGCAGTGTGCCGCTCTATATGATCGATGCGATCCTGCACGCGCCCACGATCACCGTGCCGATTGTAAATCATGACAACAACCAGCACAGCTTCGACGAGAACCTGCGGATCGAGAATCTGTGGGACGGCATCGAGCTACTGGCTGCCCTTCTGGCGATGTAGCGGGGTTTGTTGAAAACGGGCTGGATTCCGTAGCCAGTATTGCGTCAAAATCTACCTATGCGCGTGGTTGCTTTGTTTGCTCTCCTCCTGGCATGGCCTGCCGCCGGCGAATACGCCGAGGTTCACGGGCTGAAAATGTACTACGAGGCGCATGGCGCAGGCCGGCCCGTGGTGCTCCTACATGGCGGCATGACCACCATTCACTTCTCGTTTGCCGCGCAGATTCCTGCGTTCGCGCAGAATCATCGTGTCGTTGCCATCGAGCAGATGGGCCATGGTCATACCGCCGATGTCGCGGGACGCGAATTGTCCTATGCAGGCATGGCCGAGGATACGGTTGCCATTCTCGCGCAACTGGGAATCCGCAATGCGGATCTGGTGGGATTCAGCGACGGCGGCCAGATTGCACTCCGGCTGGCCTTCACGCATCCCGAGCTGGTGCGGCGCGTGATCGTATCGGGCGTGGGACTCGGCGACCTCAGTGTGCAGCAGCAGAAAGCCATGCAAACCCTTTCCCCCGGCCTCCTCCCAAAAGCGTTTCGTGAGGAGTACGAGCAGGTCTCACCCGACGGGCCCGCGCATTGGCCCGTGTTTTTTGAGAAGGTCCGGGCGATGTGGTCCACACCGGGCTGGGGTATCTCGAAACCGGAGTTGGCGACCATCAAAGCGCCGGTGCTCCTGGTTTTCGGAGATCGCGACTTTACCAGTGTGGAAGAGGCTGCCACGATTTATCACAGCATCCCCGGTGCGCAGCTCTTCATCGTGCCGGGCGCCGGTCATGGCGCATTTCGGGACCGGCCGGAGTGGCTCAACCCGGTCGTTCTCGATTTTCTGGATCGGGAATGAACCCCATCGGTGCAGGTCACGGTTTGCCGGGTGCACCTGAATCGATGGCCGGCTCCAGCGCGATACCGTCGACATCGGCATCCGCGACCCTGACGGTCTTGGACAGTTGCACCGCGTGTCCATCGATCGAGAAGTTCGCTTCCAGTATCCACACTCCGGGCGGCACACCGGAGAATGTAAAGTTCTCATTCCGCTCATCCCAGGACGGGTTGAAGAATTGCATCCCAGGGTCCGGCTCCCCGGGCAGGTGCAATGAGATGGCAGGGCGCTGGGTGGCGGCGGGAACCCGGCCGCGAACCTCGTAGGCCGGCGCTGCCTGCAACTGCAGCGTAAGTTGCGCCACCTGTCCGGCCTGCATCTCTATAGCCTTCGCCGATTGAAGATCGGGCGCGTGGGGATAAAACTGAATGGAGTAAGCCCGCTTCTTGGCTTGGTTGGGCCAGTCGAAGCGGCCCCCAAACTCGATATAGTAGTGGCCCGCCTCCAGACCGGCGAGCCGGAACTCACCGGTTCCATCCACCTGCATATCGCGCTGGAACTCGACTCCGCCCTTCCGCTCGAGAATCAGACGGAACAGTTTTATCGACGCGGTAATGGCAGCGCCGCTCTGGTCGACGACTCTGCCTTCGATCACCGCTTGACGCGTGAGTTGGAGTATCACCGGGGCAGGCGTATCCGCGTCCGAAAATAAAATCGAAGCTTGCGACCCGCTTCGCTGGCCGCCCAGATAGCCGGCCTTCTCGCTCCATATCCGGCAGGCGCCATCCGGCAGGTTGCGAACGCCGAACCCGCCATCGGGGTTGGTCAAAACAACCAACGTCGCAGGCTGGTTGCTGCCGGGTGGCGTCACTTGTACCATGACGCGCGCACGCTCGACGCCCTCCCCGGTTTGTGCATCAACGACGCGGCCGCTAAGGTCGTTCGCGGCGCCTGCCGCAATGCTGGCCGGGACGAGACCACAGACCATGCCGCATACCGCGATCCACAATCGGGCTGGATTCATTGCGGCGCGCCCCCGGGTTGGAGCAGCGGTACGATAGCGGCGCCGTGTTCGCCCTTGGCCAGGACGACCACCGCAGCCTGGCTCATGATGCCCGCCAAACTCGGCGGGCCGGCGAACCCCGGCACTTCCTGGCTCCACGCCCAAAGAAGGTAGCGGCCGGGCGCCAGCCCCGTGGTCGAGAACGTACCGTCTTCACGCGAAACGTCAAGAAGCGTGTCGCCGGGCGATTCGGCGGAACCGGTCAGCAACTGCATCACGCGAGCGAAGGCCACCGGTTTGCCTTGCGATACCACCTTACCCTCTATCGTGGCGCATTGTGTGGATACGGCTACGTCCATTCGATCTTGTTGCCCCGCGGTTACAGTCAGCGTATGTTGAAACACCTCGCGCCCGCCGAATCGAATTGACTCGATACAGACGGAACCGCTCGTGCGCGTCTGAACCCAGTAGGTGCCCGCCTCGACGGATTCGAAGCGCATCGCACCATCCGGCGCGGTTTGCGCCCACGTCGTCTCCGATGGGCGGGGCCCGGTGCTGCGCAACCCGATTCTGACAGCGTCCGCGGCGGCCCCGTTTGGCAGGTCATGAACGTCCACATCGATCGAGCCGCCAGGCTCCAGCATGAGTTCCA
>Ga0181526_10000390_pt1 | contig 46986 bp, 38 predicted proteins | sample PEATcosm2014_Bin_35_FD_119750 | JGI IMG/M metagenome (GOLD analysis project Ga0181526, IMG submission 119750) | Peatland microbial communities from MTU Mesocosm Facility, Houghton, MI, USA - PEATcosm2014_Bin06_30_metaG | ecosystem: Environmental > Terrestrial > Soil > Wetlands > Peat | place...
GCGCATGTCAACATCGCGCGCGTCCTGCTTACGCCGGTGCAGCAGGCTAATTCCATCCTGTTTCATCGCGAGGAGTAGCCCGCACTCATCGCTGTGGAGGAGCACGCTAGCTTAGAGTAGCGATCTGCGCTTCAATCTCCTTCAGCGCTGCTTCGAGGGCCGCACGGCGGCCAGCATTCGAGGTCCGCTGCGACAAGATCTGCTCCCGCTGCAGGTCGAGAGATTGCTTACGGCGTGCGCGGTGGGCAGCCTCCAAAGCGGCGATCCTTCGCTGATCTTCACTGACGAACGTTTCTACAGCCCGATCTGCGGCTGATGCCATCTGTTCCTCCACCGATTTACTTTCCCATCCACGGGCCATATCTTCATTCTACGGCGCTTGATGCGGTTGCGTACCGCAAAATGGCCCTGCAACCGCTTTTGATAGATAAGGACGTAACATGCGCGCATGGCAGATTCCCGCTTTTGGCATTGATTCTTTAGAGCTTGCCGAGAGGCCCGACAGAAAGCCGGGACTGGGTGAAATCGAAGTCAGAGTTCGAGCAGCTTCGTTCAACTATCGCGATCTGCTGATGGTGAAGGGGCTCTATAACCCAAAGCTAAAGTTACCGCGCATCCCTTGCTCCGACGGTGCGGGCGAGGTGGTTGCCGTCGGCGAAGGCGTCACTTGGTGGAAACCGGGCGATCGAGTTGCCGGCATCTTCATGCAGAACTGGATCGACGGCCTTGCAACTCCAGCGAAGGTGAAAGGCGCGCTCGGCGGGGACATCGACGGCATGCTCGCCGATGCGGTCATACTGCACGAAGCTGGTTTGGTAGCGATCCCGAAGCATCTGAGCTTTGCCGAAGCTGCCACGTTACCCTGCGCCGCCGTGACCGCCTGGAATGCTCTCGTTGCAGCCAGCTTGAAGCCCGGAGCCACCGTGCTCATCCAGGGCACCGGAGGCGTCTCCATCTTCGCTCTGCAATTCGCGCGGCTCATAGGTATGAAGGTGCTCGGCGTTTCCAGCAGCGATGAGAAGTTGGAGCACGCACGCGCGCTCGGGCTCCACGCGGGGTTGAACTATCGCCAAACACCCGAATGGGACCGCTGGGTTCTGGAACAGACCGATGGCGAAGGCGTCGATCTGGTGGTTGAAGTTGGCGGCGTCGGCACTCTGCCGCGCTCCCTGCGCGCGATACGCATGGGAGGAACGATCGCGCAGATAGGCGTCCTCTCCGGCCCCAGTGAACAGCTGCCCTTGCCGGTGATCCTGCACAAGCAGACACACATTCGCGGAATCTACGTCGGCTCGCGGTGCGACTTCGAAGAAATGAATGCGTGCGTTGCATTAGCGGGCCTGCGCCCCGTGATCGAGAGCCATCCTTGGACTGAAACGCGCGAAGTGCTCCATCGCATGGAGGCAGGCGATCACTTTGGAAAGCTGGTCGTCACCATCGACTGAGGCAGCCATAGGATTCGATCGCGTTGGGATCGCGCTGGCCGACGAACTAACGTCCGAGTATGCGAGAGTAGATGTCGAGTGTCTCCTGATCGAAGCACACGAACTGCCCAAGCGACACTTCGCTGGATTCGGCGTTCTCTCGAACGGTCCGAACTGCGATCTGTGCTGCGGCATTGCGTGGGTACCCATACACCCCCGTGCTGATTGCCGGAAACGCAATTGACGCCACGCTGTGTTCGCGCGCCAGGTCCAGGCAGCGGCGGTAGCAACTCGCCAGCAACTCGGGCTCGCCATGGCGGCCGCCGTGCCACACTGGTCCTACGGCATGAAAGATCCACTTGGCCGGCAGCCGAAACCCGGGTGTCGCCTTGGCGTCTCCCGTTTCGCAGCCGCCAAGCTTTCGGCACGCTGCCAACAGCTCGGGTCCCGCCGCGCGATGAATCGCCCCATCTACACCGCCGCCGCCCAGTAACGACGAGTTGGCTGCATTCACGATCGCATCGACCTTGAGGGTCGTGATGTCGCCCTCTACAGCGTCTAGTTGAGCCATAGCAAAGCCTCCGACGGCCTCCGAGGACCCAGTCTAAAGCCGCGGATTACCTCCGGACCCCGCTTAGGATCGACCGCGACTCCTTTGTGTCTCCACTCCAACCCTACACGCCTTAAACTTTAATCTGCAGTCTAAGGGAAGAGCGTACTTCTTCCTTGAGTTGAGTCGAAGGATCTTGATCTCCCCCCAGCCAGCATCGAATCCTCTGCTAGCGGTACGTCCTGTTCGCACGTGGGCGGCCATGCGCTGGGCGCGACTCTCCGGTGCGCTGGCCGCCATGGCTCTGTTCGCCGCTCTGCTGGCCGGCTGCGGAGGCACGACTGTCACCGCGAATCAGACCAACAGCGTTTTCGTCCTCACGCCAGGAGCAGGTCAGATCGACACCAACTGTACTGGTTGCAACGCGACGGACGCTCGCGGAAATGCCGTGCATCGGTTCACCGCAATGCTCAATCATGGCGGTGCTGTGGATGTGAGTTGGTCGGTCTCTGGGGGAGATCCAGTCGCTGGCGCGGGCGCCATCGACATCCAAGGACATTATTCGCCGCCTGGCTATCTCACCACCGATCGGGTTCAAGTCGCCGTGACCGCTACGCTGAAGGGCGATTCGAGCCTCAAGGCAACCTCGGTGCTCACTGTCACCCCTGGATTTCTTCAGCCCCTCACTCCCGAGAACGTCGCTCTCGGCGCCAATGGCACTGTGACCGTGACTGGAATCCTTGCCGAAGCCGGTGGAGAGACGGGGATCCATTTCGCTCTGGCCGACACAGCCAACGGAAAGGGAAGCGGCCTCGGGACACTAAGCTCGCCTATCTGTCAGCGCGACGAGCGGGCCTTCACGTCCTGCGCCGTGACCTACTCAGCGCCGACGAACTTGCTGAGCACTGCGGTCACCTACATCGTGGCGACAGCGGGCGATTCGCCGGCGAAAACAAAGACAGCAGTCCTGCTCAACACGGCGGGGGTGACGAGCAATCCCGCCGATCATCAGGTCCAGTTTCTGGCGCCGATGCTCCTCGGCAGCTCCGGCGGCAACGACAACGACTTCGATGCGAAGGGCAACCGGATCGTCGACTGCTGCGCCGGCACACTGGGTGCGCTTGTTCAGGACGATCGCGGCCGGCAGTACCTGCTCAGCAATAACCATGTGCTGGCACGCAGCGATCATGCTTCGCTGGGCGACGCCGTCGTGCAGCCGGGATTGATCGACAACAACTGCACGCCGAATGGAGATGGCGCCGGAACCCAGCCCGTGGGTTCACTCACCGGCTGGCTGCCTCTCAGCGCACATTCGACGAACGCCGATGCAGCGATTGCCGAAGTGGGCTCACACATGGTCGACCCGCTGGGGAGCATTCAGGAACTCGGTCCGCGCCAGCCCGATGGGACGCTGGCGGCAGCGCCTTTGGGGGTCTCGTCAACCGGAGGCAAGGGCGAGCCCGCAACGTTGCAGCTGCGTGTGGCCAAGAGCGGCCGCACCACGGGATTGACATGCGGGAGCGTCTCCGCGATCGATGTGGACGTCTCGGTGGACTACTACAGCGATTGCGCTGAAACACGTCCCTATCTCAGCAAAACCTTCACACACCAGATCGGTGTCAGCGGCAATCATCTCAGCGATTCTGGCGATTCGGGAGCGGTTCTGGTTGATACCGAGAATGCGGAACCCGTCGGGCTTTACTTTGCTGGGGGGGCGGATGAACTGGGAGTGGCCCAGGGCCTCGCAAATCCTGTTGGAGATGTGTTGCACGAGTTGGGCGAACAGAGCGGCGATGGCACTGCCTATACGTTTGTCGGAGGGCAGGATCACGCCGTCAGCTGTCTCAGTTATGGCGACAGCAGCATTCTCGCGGCACAGTCCCGTGCCCTGAGTGACGCGGAGATGGAGCGGTCGGAGCGCGCGCTCAATGCTGCACGTCAACTCGTCGATCCAGCTGCCGGAATCCTGGGCGTCGCTGCTGGAAAGAGCAACGATTCTCCAGGCGAGGCAGCGGTGATCGTCTATGTAGCCGAAGGGCAGACGCCCGAGATCCCAGCGGCGGTGGCCGGAGTGCGTACAGTCGTCGTGCCAACCAACACCCATGCCGTTGCAACCGGGGCTGCGCCCAGCTTCGTCTCACTCTCCGACATGCAGGCACTCCCTACAGCGGTGCTCAGCCACGCTGTGGAACTGAAGGAACAAATCACACGTAAGCTCATGCCGGGGAATGCGGCGATCTTCGGTGTCGGTGTGGGGCAAAGTCTCGACAATCCGCGGGAGGCTGATTTGGTGGTCTACGTCGATCGCAAGCAGATTCCTGCCGATCTTCAGCAGACGATCGAAGGTCTTCGCATCCGCTATGTGTTCATGGACCGCTTTCACGTGACCCGGTCCTATGCGGTTCCATTTCCTTCGAGGAGCCGCTGCTCTCTGCCCGCCCGCAGGGCTGGAACCCCTGCAGATGGACGCCTGCTTCCGTAGAGCGATCCGGGTGGCCTATCGCACCGAGAAGATGGCAGGGTCGGACTCATGTGCCGAGCGAGAACTCGCGAATTTAACGTAGTAAATCTTCGAGCGTCGTGCTCAGGTCGGTCTTCTCGTCTCTGTATTTGACGATCACCGGAGCGTAGAGGCTTAGTCCCCACTCCTGCCCCTTACCCCTCGCGACGGCGCGGGAGCCCGGCACAACAACGGCATTCGACGGGACGATCAAGGGCTGTTCAGGCGTTGCCCGAAGGACGTTGCCATTCACAAGATCGAACACGGGAGTGCCTCGGGTCAGGATCGTCCCCGGAGCCAGCACGGCTCCCTTGCGTACGATCGTTCCCTCATAAACGCCGGTGTTGCCGCCCACCAGCACATCGTCTTCGATGATGACGGGGCTGGCATTGATCGGTTCCAGCACGCCGCCAATCTGTGCTGCTGCGCTCAGGTGGACCCGCTTGCCGATCTGCGCGCACGACCCAACCAAGGCATGGGAGTCAACCATGGTGCCCTCATCCACCCATGCGCCGGTGTTGATGTACATCGGAGGCATGCAGACGACCCCGCGCGCGACGTAGGCTCCGGCGCGTACCGAAGATCCGCCGGGAACCAGCCGCACGCCGTCCGCCTGGCTGAAGCCCCGTACCGGATAGGTGCCTTTGTCGACAAAGGAGAGGATGGGACCGGGATAATCCTTGAGCGCGCCGATCCGGAATCCGAGCAGGATGCCCTGTTTGACCCACGCATTCACGCGCCAGCCCAGGGGGTTCGTGGCATCCGGTGAGGCTGCCCGCACCTCGCCCCGTTCGAGGGCCGAACGGAGTTCGAGGAAGACCGCCATCGCCTCAGCATCGTCTTTAGCGGCGGAACCAGCGCCAAAATGGAGTTCGATCGCCTTCTGAAGCTCTTCTGTCGTCATTCCATCTGAGTCTATCAACCCGATCGGGGCTAATCAGGACCTGGCCAGGCCGGTATTGGCAGGCTTCCAGGCCTGGGGCGACCAATAAGTCCCCTCGAACCAGAAACTGGATTCGCAGTATCCGATTGGCTCAGTAAGTCGATTTGTATGAGGGTTAGAAGGAACTTATGCCTAAGCTAGAGAGCAACGAAGGGAGCCAAAAGACAAGAAGTAATCGTTTTCATGTCGCCCGCGCCAAAACTGCTCTCTCGAGGCGCGGCTTACTGCCGAGTTATGCCGGCAACTTTGCCTTCTGATCGTTGGGCGCACCAATGCGAAGCTGAAACGAGTTCTTTCCCGAAGGAATGAGCGCCAGATTGATCGGGCCCCGCGCAGAATTGCCGGCCAGGTGTTTGGACTCAAGCCAGGCGCAGAGGCGGGGATCGAAGATTTCCGGTTGATCGTCCCAGAAGTTCGGCGCTAGATCGCATTGAATCTGCAGATGATCCAGCTGCAGCTCGACGAACGGTAAGCCGCGGTGAAAGTAGCGCTGAACATTGGTTGTGCCGACATTAAGGCCAGTGACTCCGCGGCCCTTGCTTTGTGTTTTGACTACCATGTGCCTGCTCTCAGGGGGTTGGATGATCTCAGTTTAGGTAGCCTGGTCAGCCGAAAACGGTTTGCGTCTCGGCGATTCGCAGGGTGCTTCCTACAATGAAACTCAGCAAGATCGAAGCACCAATTTGGGTCGATAGTGCGCCGCTTTTTCTTCCCTGTCAAGGAGCGGCTGAACAAATCCGGATAAATCGATGCAACTTGCTATGAGATGCTCGGCGCGCTGGCTAAGTTGCTGGACTCCGTGAAAACCGGACGAAGCCATCCTTCCACCAAGCAGCAGAACGACTAACTCACCGTAGGACGAGTTAGGAACCACAACTCTTCGATCGCGGCGCTGAGAGCCTCCGCAACCTGCTCTTGTTGGTTTGACGTGATCCGGTTAAAGAAGGGTAGCGCGAGCGTGCGGGCGGCGATGGCTTCGGTATGGAGGAGACGGAGCCCCCGCGCGGCCGGGTCGCTGCTCCAGGCCGGCTGCAGGTGAATCGGGGCGAAGTAGCGCGCCGTCGCGATGCCATGGGAGGCGAGAGCCGCCTGAACCCGGTCGCGCAAGGCCGATGGTCTCTCGCCGCCTTCGGGCGTGCTGCCTAATCGAACAACATAGACGAACCAGCTGATGGACCGGCGGGGTAGCGAAGTTGGTGGCAGTTCGATGCCGGGAATCTCGCCCAGAAGCGCCTGATAGCGCTCGGCGGATGCGCGGCGAAAGCTAAGGATCTCGTCGATGCGACTGAGCTGGACGCGGCCCAGAGCAGAGGCCAGCTCCGAGAGCCGATAGTTGTAGCCAATTTCGACGTGTTCGAACCGGGTTGAATTGGCTGCGCTTCCGTGGTCGTCTTCAGCGGTCAGCGCGCGCTGGGCCGACCGGCCGTGGTTGCGGAGGCTGCGCAGTCGTTCAGCGAGATTCGGGTCGCGGGTGAGTACGCACCCCCCCTCGCCGGTCGTGATCTGCTTATTGGGGTAAAAGCCGAAGACAGCTAGATCGCCGAAGCTGCCGGCTTTGCGGGAATCGTATTCCGCGCCAATCGCTTCGCATGCGTCTTCGATTACGGCCAGGCTGTGTCGCTCTGCGATTTGCCTGATGCGATCCATCTCAGCCGGAACCCCGAACGTGTGGACCACGAGAATGGCGCGGGTTCGCGGCGTGATAGCCAATTCGATGAGCACCGGGTCAAGGTTGAGGGTGACCGGATCTATATCGACGAAGACCGGCGTCGCACCCACGTAGTGGACAGCGTTCGCAACCGCAACAAACGTAAAGGACGGGACGATGACTTCGCAGCCTTCGCCAATACCCAGCGCCAATAGTGCCAGATGCAGACCAGCAGTGCCCGAACTGACAGCCACCGCCCCTCGAACACCGTGGTAGGCAGCCATCCCTGCTTCGAAGGCCTCGAGTTCCGGGCCGAGGCTCAGCCGGTTAGTGCGCAACACGGCTGTGACCGCGTCGATCTCTGCCTGCGTGATGTCGGGCGCCGAGAGCGGAATACCCGTCATCCTGCGGACTCCGGTTCAGCCGGCACGGGCGCCGGTTGCTTCATCAGCATGCCTTCGAGCGGAACACTGGCCAGAACGGTGGCGATCGTGCACGCTGCTGTGCCGTCTCCGTAGAGATTCGTCATACCGCACAATCCCGCACGGAATTCGGCGCTGAGAGCCTGCTTGAGGGCGGCTGAAACCGCTGACATGTTCGCAGGCGTGTCGACGATATTGGGCCCGCGTTCGCGGCCTTGCTGGCGCATGCCTACATCGACGACCGGAAGAGCGAAGGATGCTGCCTCCATGATGCCGCTCGAAGAGTTGCCAATGATCGCATCGACCTTTCCGAGCAAGCTCCAATAGGTCAGGGCATCGAGATTGACGAAGATGTGCGTGTCTGGACGCGTGCTTGCAAGTGCGCGCGTGCGTTCGATCAGAGCGTAACTGCCGGCGTCGGTGTTGGGATAAACGAAGAGGAGCTGGCCGACTGCCTGCGCCAACGCCGAAAAAAAAGAATCTGCCTCAGCGTTCGTGTCCCTAAGTATCGTCACCGGATGCCATGCAACCAGAATCGATGGCTGGCCAAGCCGTAGCCCGAGGCGCGTTTCCAGCGCGGCGCGATCGAGAAGCTTCGAGCGCTTCAGGTGATCGAGCGAAGGGGCGCCTGCGCGGTGCACGCGCCACGGCTCCTCGCCCATGGCGATCACCCGCCGGCGCGCCAGTTCGGTGGACGTGAAGTGGACATGCGCCATCTTAGTGAGAGCGTTGCGGACCTGATCGTCGATGGCGCCCTGGCTGACCTCACCACCTTCGATGTGCGCCATCGGGATGCGCAGTGCGAGCGCCGTGGCCGCCGGAGCCAGCATCTCGTAGCGGTCGGCGATCAGCAGGAGCAGGTCTGGGCGCCAAGTGGTGAACGCATCGGCAAGGCTCAGAATTGCGACGCCAATGGTCTTCGCCATCCCTGTATCGGTATCCGAGCTGAGCAGACACTCGATGCGCGCAACGATCGGAAAGCCGTCTCGCTCGATTTCATGGATTGTCTGGCCGAACTCCGGCGACAAATGCGGTCCGAGCACGACTACGCCCAGCTCGATCTCGGTGTGCGCTTGAAGTTCCCGCAGCGGCCAATAGAGATGGCTATAGTCGGCGCGCGACGTAGTGACAACACCTATGCGCCTCTTCGTGCCGCTCATGTCGTCGCCCGCGGCGTTTGTTGTTCGACGAGCAACCGAAGAGTAGCGCTGGGAGCGTAGTCAGGGACAAGCGAGTGCAAATCGGCCAACGCAGAAGCCAGATCGCGCGCGTCCACAGAACCGCGCAGATGACTCAATGTCCGGCGCAGAGTGTGAGCGTCGGTCCGAGGGGAGAAAAGCGATTGAAGCCCAGACGCACGCACCGCCTCCGCTCTTTCATCCGATCCAAATAGTCTCTCCGACTCTTTGTCGCCGGGCCGCGGCTCGGTGAATTCGATATCAATCGTACGCTCTGGCGTTAGTGCGCGCGCCATGAATCGTGCCAGATCGGCAACGAAATGTTGAGTCGGGAGTGCGGGGATGAAAACCCGCGCGTGCCCAGGCTCCAGGGAAGCCGACAGCAGCAGGTCAACGGCCTCTTCCACTGTAAGAAAGTAGCGACACGCTGCGGGGTCGGTCACGGTGAGCGGGCGACCACCATCAATCTGCGCGGCGAATATTTCGGCCACACTGCCGCTCGAAGCGAGCACGTTGCCCAGGCGAAGCACTGTTCCGCCGGACTCCAGGACAATCAGCTCGGCGACACGCTTTGTCGCTCCCATCACCGATGCAGGTTCCACGGCCTTGTCGGTCGAGAGCAGAATCAAGCGGGCCTTGCTCTGCGCGGCAGCCTGTGCGAGTGTGTCGGTGCCGAAAACATTAGTCTCGATCGAGGCTAAAGGCTGTTCTTCCAGAAGAGGGACCTGTTTGTAGGCCGCTGCGTGGAAGACAAGGCTGGGCTGGTGGAGATCGAAGGTCTCCTCCAGCAGATTGCGATCGAGAACACTGCCCAGAACCAGCTTTGGCGGGCAATTTGGAGCCACTTTGCGCAGACGATTCTGAAGAGCAAAGAGACCGCTCTCCGAGCATTCGAGCAAAAGCAGTTCTCGGGGAGCGAGGCGAGCCAGACACAGCGCGAGGGCCGATCCAACCGAGCCGCCGGCTCCCGTAATCAGGATTCTCTCGCCGGCGATTCTCGCAAGCACCTCGGCTGATGGGGCGGGCAGGGGTGGTCGCCCCAAAAAGCTGCGCCAATCGATGCCCTCAAGCGATGAGATCACAAAAGGAAGTATAAATTGGCGATTCCTCGCAAAGAACCAGCCGGTTGGAGGGCGCGGGAGGTCCGCTAGCTCGCATACACTGGATGGTTCGAGAGACCGCACGAGCGTTTCGGAGAGAAATTTGAGCAAGAGATGGATGGACCTGGGCAGGCTCGTTGCGGCTGCAAGCCTTGCGTGTGCCTGTGCAAACCTTCTAGCGCAAACGCACTTCGACCAGCAGGCGATCCGCCTGAACAACCAGGGCGTCGCGCAGATGGGCCAGCAGTTCACAGAGAAGGCAGCCGCAAGCTTCGCCGAGGCCTTCAAGAAAGATCCGAAGCTGGCGCAGGCAGAGATCAACCAAGGCATCGCGTTGATGACGCTGCAAAAGCTGGATGAGGCCAAGAAAGCCCTGCACGCAGCGCTCGCGCTCGATCCGAGCAATCCGCAGGCCTGGTACAACCTTGGCCTGGCACAGCATGCCGACAACGAGATCGATGCCGCGCTGGCCAGCTTTCAGAATGCCGTCAAGTTCGATCCGCACGACGCCGATTCGTGGTATTTCCAGGGGGTTTGCTACGGAGAACTGAAGCAGTACGACAAAGAGGTTGAAGTTCTGAAGCAGGCGCTGGCCGTCACGCCGCTCCACGCGTCCTCGGAGTTTGCGATGGCGCGCGCTCTGCAGCGCACCGGCCACATACCCGAGGCAAAGGACCATTTCAAGACGTTCCAGCATCTGACCAGCACCAAGATCTCCGCAGCCATCGGCCTTGCTTACGGCGAGCAGGGACATTACTCCACCGTGACTCCGGTCGAAGAGCCGCAGACACGCGAGCCGGAGATGATACCCGTCAAGCTGGAACCACATCCCCTGCTCACGAGCGAGAGCGGCGGCACTGAGACGGGCGGGGCCTGCATGATCGATTCGACGGGATCGGGCCAGATGGACCTCGTGCTGCTCCAATCCGGTCCGCAGGCGATCCGTGTGCTGCATCGTGGCGCAGACGGAAGTTTCAGCGATCTTGATGTAGCCGCGGCTGGACTGCAGGGCTCAGGCCATGCCATTGCCTGCGCCGTGGGAGACTACGATGCCGATACCCTGAACGATCTTGCGGTCGCCTTCGACGACAAGGTGATGCTCTTCCGCAATCTCGGCAAAGGGAAGTTCCAGGATGTGACTGCGGAGGCCGGTCTTGCGCCGCGCAATCATCCCAGCGGCATTACTTATGTCGACTACGACCACGACGGCGATCTCGATCTGCTTCTCACCGGCGAACCTCTGAAGGCCGGCGACGCGCCCAACGTCCTTTGGCGCAACAACGGCAACAAGACCTTCACCGAGTGGACCGATCCGACCGGTCTCGGCGACTCAGGGAAGACTGCAGCCGTGATTCTGACCGACTTTAACAATGACCGTGCGGTCGATCTTGCTGTGACCGGCGACGGCCCCGCACCCATCCTGTTCGTCAATCCGCGTGAGGGCAAGTACCCGCAACAGACCCTCTACGAAGAAAAGTTGCCTCCGACGACGGGCATTGCAGTGCTCGACTACAACAAGGATGGCTGGATGGACATCGCCGTCACGCACGATGGAGAGCCCGGCCTCACCCTGTGGCGTAATGTCGCAGGACCCAATAGCATGGGCCGGCGATTTGACCGTGTCTCTCTGCCGCTGAAGGGCGCGCTTCGCGGCTGGGGTGTGACACCCATTGATATTGATAACGATGGCTGGGTCGATCTTGCCGCAATCGTTGAGACGAGCGCGGGCCCGCAAGTGCGCGTGCTGCGCAATCACGGCGACGGCAGCTTTGAGGATGTGAGCCACGAGCTTGGGCTCGATGCGATCAAACTGCAGGCCCCGCGTGGCCTTATCGCCGCCGACGTGGACGGCGACGGCGCAGCCGACCTCATCGTGACGCAACTTAGCGCGCCGCCGGTCTTGCTGCGCAACATTGGAGCCAACAAAAACCACTTCGTCCGCCTCGACCTGACGGGCTTCGCCGATAACAAGACGGCCATTGGCACAAAGATTGAGATCTTCGCCGCAGGCCAGTGGCAAAAGTGGGAGTTGGCTGGCGCGTCAGGCTACCAGACGCAGTCCGCTCCGCAGGTGCTTGTCGGGCTGGGCAAAGCTGAAGGCATCGACCTGTTGCGCATCCTCTGGCCCACGGGAGTGCTCCAGGATGAGATCGATTTGCCTCGCACGCAAGTGATCGCAATGAAAGAAGCCGACCGTCGCGGCAGCTCGTGCCCGGTGCTCTTCGCTTGGGACGGCCACAAGTATCGCCTCGTCACCGATGTCATCGGCGCGGCCGTCGTGGGGCACTGGTTCACGCCGACACGGCGTAATATCCCCAATCCCGGAGAGTGGATCAAGGTCGACGGCGATCGGCTCGCCAATGTCGATGGCAAGCTCGGCCTGCGTTTCATCGAGCCGATGGAAGAGGTCAACTATATCGACCAGCTGCGCCTTGTTGCTGTCGATCACCACGAGAATGTTGAAGTGAATCCTGACGAACGTTTTCTCGACGATCCTCCGTTTGCTTCAGGGCGTGTCATCGCATCGCAGAGCACGCGGCTGCCTGTTGGCGCATGGGATGGCGAGGGCCACGACGTGCTCGATGTGCTGAGCCACCGGGATCATCAGTTTGCCAGCGGCTTCACGCCTTCACCCTATGATGGCTTCGCCAATCTCCACGCTCTGACCCTCGACTTGGGACCGCTGGACGCGACGTCGCCGCTCAAGCTCCTGATGACGGGCTACGTCAACTACTTCAGCGCGACTTCGCTGTATGCGGCGTGGCAGGCCGGCGTGAAGCCCATTTCGCCCTACGTTGAAGCACAACTGTCCGATGGCATATGGCAGCGCATTCCCGGCGAAGCGGGTTTCCCCGCGGGCCTGGAGCGGACCATCGTCGTCGATCTCACCGGCAAGTTACCGGCAGGAACGCGTCGCATTCGGCTCAAATCGAATCTTGAGATCTACTGGGACCAGGTGCTCATCGACAACGCGCCGGAAGCACCCTCGCGTAGCACCGAAGTTCCGCTCTGGCATGCAACGGAACACTTCCGCGGCTACCCGACCCAGTTCGAAGGCAAGAGCCCCGGCGATCTCGATTATGATTACGACCGCGTCAGCCTCACCGGTCCCTTCCAGCATCAGCGCGGCAACTACACACGCTATGGCGATGTGACGGCATTGGTGAAAGGTGTGGACGATCGCTATGCCATCTTTGGCAGCGGCGACGAGATCGCAGCCGAGTTCGACGCGGACAAGCTGCCCGCTCTGCCTCCGCACTGGAAGCGCGACTACTTCTTCTATGCCAACGGCTACGTCAAGGACATGGACTGGTGGGATGCCTCGCCGTTCACCGTGTCGCAGCTGCCGTTCCATGGCATGTCGACGTACCCGTATCCGAAGACAGAAAGATACCCGGACGATGCAGATGCGCTGGCCTACCAGCTCGACTGGAACGATCGTTTCGATTCCGGTGAGCCCGTTCGGTCCTATCGTTTCGACTATCGGATGCTTCCGTCGACCCCGGCCGACGACGAGTCGACCGCAGTCCCGTCAAAAAGACCATGAACGACGTTGTTCTCAAGCCGGCGGCGCAGCAACTTCAACTGCTGCGCTCCAGGGCGATCTCCATCTCCGAACTCGCCGAAGCGCACATCGATCAGATCGTCCGCCTGAATCCGCGCCTGAACGCCTTCGCCGATTTCGATTCCCTACGCGTGCGCGCTCAGGCCGGGCAGATGGATGCCCAACAGGACCTGCGTGGGCCGCTGCTCGGCCTGCCGATCACCATCAAGTCCTCCATCGCGACAGCCGGCTACAAGTGCGAGATCGGTAGCCTCCTCAACAAGGGCAACATTCCGCGCGAAGATGCGGTCGTCATTGCGCGCCTGCGCGCAGCAGGAGCGCTGATTCTGGGTACAACCAACTGCCCCGAGTTCCTGATGGCCTACGAGACCGACAACCTGCTCCACGGCCGCACCGCGAATCCATGGGATCTGGCACGCACGCCCGGTGGATCGAGCGGTGGCGAGTCGGCTGCAATCGCCGCGGGCATGTCGGCGGCTGGGCTCGGATCGGATAGCGGCGGCTCGGTTCGTGTGCCCGCACATCTCACTGGAATCTGCTCGCTTAAGCCGACGCCCGGCCGCGTTCCGGGAACAGGCCACTTGCCTCCTTGTGTCGGACCGTTCTCTGTCCTCGGCGCCATCGGCCCGATGGCGCGGACCATAGAGGATGTCTCGCTCCTCTTCCACGTGCTCAGCGGGCAGGACCCCAACGATCCCTCCAGCCCGCCAGTTCCACTGCGCGGGCACTCACCCCGCGATCTACGCCGGATCACCATTGGTTTCTTCGAAGATGATGGCCTGGTCCCCGTAACCGCAGAAACCCGTGCCGCGGTACACTCAGCGGCGACAGCCCTGCGCGACGCCGGCTTTCGCGTCGAACCCTTCAAGCCGCGTACGCTTGAACAACTCCGCAAGTTGTGGATGACATTCTTTGTCCAATGCGGCGCGATGTTTTACGCGTCAACCATCGCCGGCAAAAATGGCCAACTCAGTCCTGTCTTTGACGAATTTCTCCAAATCGCTGGTGGGCAGACGCCGATCACCGCGCCTGAGTTGCTCAACGCGTGGGCAGAGCTCGATCTTTTGCGTGCCAAGACTCTCGAGGAATTGAGTGACTACCCGATCCTGTTGTGTCCCGTTGCCAGCGTTCCCGCATGGCGTCACGGTGAGCGTGCCTGGACCATCGACGGTCAGAAGGTCGAGTACCTCGATGCTGTGCGACACACACAATGGTTCAACGTGTTGGCATCGCCTGCGGCCGTCGTTCCTGTCGGCCGTTCGCCTGAAGGGCTCCCGATCGGCGTGCAGATCGTGGCTCGGCCATTCGAGGATGAAATAGCCCTTGGCGTCGCATCCGTTGTCGATGCGGCCTTCGGCTATCGCCCGCCGCCTATCGCACTTTCAGACTAGATCAGTCCAAAATCAAGTTCACCCGTCACAGACAACTGTTCAGCACCTCGATAGAAGCAGAGTGAGCGTGAGCCAGATCACACGTCATTGAGTCTCCATCCTTGGATGGAGGCGTCGTGCAGTCCATCGCAGTAGTCTGACGCTTCCCCGATCAGTGGAGGCCGACTGGAGCGCACGGTGCGCCTAAGTTGGCAAGAACGTTTTGCCGAAAGCCCTGGGGTTCTGAAGAGTCTGCAGTGTCAGCAGACCATGGTCCCTGTGCTTGATTTCGCTGTCGGTGGGGACGAGTTCATCACCATGGCTGGACCGTGCTCGGTTGAAACCGAGTCCCAGCTGATGACCACCGCCCACCATGTGCGCCAGGCCGGCGCCCGCATTCTGCGGGGCGGCGCCTTCAAGCCGCGCAGCTCTCCCTACGCATTTCAAGGTCACGGTCTTGAAGGCCTGAAGATGTTGGACCGTGCCCGCGCGGCGACGGGCCTCGCCATTGTCACTGAAGTGATGTCGGAGTGCGACGTGCCTCTCGTTGCCGCCTATGCCGACATCCTGCAGATCGGCTCACGCAGCATGGAAAACTACACGCTGCTCGAAGCAGCGGCGCACTCAGGCCGGCCCATTCTGCTCAAGCGCGGCATGATGGCGACGCTGGCTGACTTTCTGCGCTCCGCCCAGATCATTCTCGACAACGGGAATCCCAACGTCATTCTTTGCGAGCGCGGCATTCGCACGTTCGAAACGGCGACCCGCAACACCTTCGATGTGGCTGCCATCGCCCTCGTCAAACAGATCTCGCACCTGCCGATCATTGCCGATCCCAGCCACGCAGCCGGGCATCGCGATCTCGTCCCCGCGTTTGCGCGCATCGGCGTAGCAGCCGGGGCCGACGGGCTGATCGTCGAAGTGCATCCGAATCCCGACCGCGCCTGGAGTGATGGCGACCAGTCACTCACCTTCGCTGAGTTCAACGAGATGATGGACTCGCTCGAGCCCTACTTCGCCATCCGATCGCAAGGCTGGAGCGAGTCAGCGCATCAGAGGACCCTGGAGGCAGTTGGATGACCTCACAGGCTAAGGCTCTTGTGTTCGCCGCCTGCATTGCGATGTTTCCTCTTTGTGGTTTCGGTCCCGATTCCGCCGCACGTGTCGGCGACGACTTCGTCGTCACGGCGGCGCCAGTGTACCAACCGCTGGCCGCATTGCGTGGACAGGAACGTTTCCCGCGGGGCGCGCAGCTGCTGCTCGTACATCAGGGCAAGTCCGAGCCACTCCTTGCCCGATTCGCGGCAACCGCCGATGCCAGCGTCTCCTTCGAAGGTTCGCGCGTCTTGTTCGCTGGCAGGAAGGATGCCTCAGATCTATGGCAGGTGTGGGAGCTGACACTCGTGGACAAATCGCTGCGTCAACTCACGTCGGGGAAGGAGGACGCGATCCGGCCGCTCTATCTTCCGGATGGCCGATTTGTCTACGCGCAGCGCACGCCTGCAGGCTTTCAGTTGCGCGCAGAACCCCTCGGAGAATCGGAGGGGGTGGAGAAGGTGCACGCGGAAGTCGACCTGACCGCGATGCAGCTCACGCACGCAGATGCCAGCGCGATCCCGGTAGATGTCTTGGCCGACGGGCGCATCCTCTTCGAGTCGGGCTTTCCGCTCGGCTCTGGTGCGACCCCCGAGCTTTACCTCGTCTACTCCGATGGGTCCGGTGTCGAATCCTACCGCTGCGACCATGGCACAGCCCGCTGGGGCGGGAAGCAGCTGACGTCCGACGACGTCGTCTTCACCCACGGTCCATCACTGGCTCGTTTTACCTCGCCGCTGGCCCATGAGGAGCGCGTCGCCGCACCCCATGCCGAGTATGCCGGAGCCATCGCGGAGACCAAATCGGGTGATTGGCTGGTGAGCGCGAAGAGCGCATCGGAAAAGAACTACGCAATCAAGGTGTGGAAGCCCGGCGAATCGGCCCTGCAAACCGTCCTGTCCGAGCCCGGCGACCAACTTGTTGAACCCGTCCTTGTCGCTCCGCGCGCCACACCCAAACGCCATCCGTCCGGGCTGCACCCATGGGACTATGCCAATCTTCTGGCGCTCGACGCACGTATCTCTCGCGACGGCGCATTGAAAGGCGTTCCTGCAACGGTGCGCGTTGAGGCGAAGGATGCAACTGGCCACCCTGTCGCGCTCGGCACCGCGCCAATCGAAGCCGACGGTTCCTATTTTGTGAAGGTCCCCGGCGACAGACCGATCCGATTCGCGCTGCTCGATGCAAGAGGTTCTATTTTGCGCCAGGAGCGCGGCTGGTTCTGGGCGCGTGGAGGCGAACAGCGCATCTGCGTCGGCTGCCATGCCGGGCCCGAACGCGCATCGGAGAATCGTGTTCCTGCCGTTCTCCTGCGCACCACGACGTCGGTCGATCTGACTGGGCCAGCCGTTGCGAACCAAACCGCATCTGCAGGAGGCCGCTGAGATGCTTCGCCTTCGTCTCCTCTCGTTCCTCATGCTCGGCATCCTCGCCGCGTCGGTAGTGGGAATCGCGCAGGACCTGCCGCCAGCCGCCCCGGCATCCGGCCTTGCGCAGCCCTCCGTCGAAAGGGCTGCCGCGCCGCAGGTGCCTGCTATTCAATTCGAAGACGCGACCGACCAAGCTGGCATCGACTATGTGCACAGCTTCGGATCGGCGCAACTAGGCTCGCTGCTCGAAGGTACAGGGGCGGGTTGTGTCTGGTTCGACTACAACAACTCGGGTCGACCGTCTCTGTATGTCGTCAACGGACGCCCGCTCGATGACTCGATGCACCCGCACCCGCTGAAGGTGAAGCCGAATCCGCTGCCGCACAACCACCTCTATCGCAACGATGGCGGCGGGCACTTCACCGATGTAACCGATCAGGCCGGCCTCAATCCAGACATGTACGGGATGGCTGTCGCCGCTGCGGATTACGACAACGACGGCAATATCGACCTGCTTGTTACCGGCTATGGAAAGGTCATCCTCTATCACAACGATGGCAACGGCCACTTCTCCGATGTGACTGCCAAAGCCGGCATCAAGGTCGATGGTTGGGCCATCAGCTCCACGTGGCTCGACTACGACAAGGATGGTTGCCTCGATCTCTTTGTCGGCCGCTACGTGAAGTTCGATCCCGAGTACCGCGCCTACTACGCCGCCGACAACTATCCCGGCCCGCTCGACTACGAAGGCGAGACCAACAAGCTCTTCCACAACAACTGCGACGGAACCTTCACCGATGTCTCCGACAAGTCCGGCATCGGCGCCTACGTGGGCCGCACCATGGGTGTCACCGCAGCCGACTTCGACGGCGACGGCTGGGACGATATCTATGTCGCCAACGACCGCACCGAGAACTTCCTGTTCCATAACAAGCACGACGGAACCTTCGAAGAGATCGGTAATGACACCGGAACAGCCTTTGGCCAGAACGGCGAATCCACTTCTTCCATGGGTCCGGTCTTCGCCGATCTCGAAGGCCGCGGCGTCCTCGACCTCTGGGTCACGGATGGCCACTACAACCGCATGTTGCGCAACACGTCCGCGGCATCGAAGGGTGGCGCACTCGGCTTCGACGACATCGGCGCCACCAACGGCGTGTCGCAAGCCAATGCGCAGTACGTCAGCTGGGGAACAGGCGTCTACGACTTTGACAACGAGGGCGTCCTCGATGTCCTCATCTTCCATGGCGGCCTCATCCACCTCATCCCGCAGGAGCACACCCTCTTTCGCGGTCTCGGCAGCGACAAGTTCGAAGACGTATCGCGCCAGGCCGGCTCCGTCCTCAGCACCCGCACCGTTGCGCGCGGCGCCTGCTTTGCCGATTACGATAACGATGGCAAGGTGGACGCGTTTCTCGTGAACCTTGGTGCGAAAGGCACACTGGTCCACAACGTGTCGACGAACACCGGCCACTGGCTCGCAATCAAGCTCAGGGGAACAAAGAGCAACCGCGACGGTATCGGCGCCAAAGTCGAAGTCTTCGCCGGCGATAAACGCTGGACTGCGGAGCGCGTCGCAGGATCCGGCTACCTCTCACAGAACGAGGAGCGCCTGCACTTCGGGCTCGGCCCGGCAACAACCGTCGACAAAATTCTTGTCCACTGGCCCAGCGGCCGCGAGCAGGCACTCGACAAACAGGCTGTCGATCGTGTCCTCCTCATCACCGAACCGGCGAGCGCGGACTCGACCAGCAAGGACCCGAAATGACCGGCCGTCTCCCATCGGCCCGCGTCTTTTCAGTGAATGCAAGCCTCGTCGCGGCTCTCACCGCACTGGGCGTTGCTGTCGCTTGCGTGAGCCTGTCGCCGAATCGGCGCGCGCACGCTGAAATCGACCGGTCCGGCGAACGGCTCAACTACGCCTCTCCGGTTGAAGTGCTTTTCTCGCCTGACGGTGCGCGCCTCTATGTGCTCTGCCAGGGCAGCGACCAGGTCCGCGTCCTCGATGCGAGTACGTACAACGAGACCAAATCGATTCACGTCGGTCACGTGCCGCGCGGTTTTTCGTTTTCGCCCGATGGAACGCGCCTCTTCGTCACGAACACCTGGGACGACACTATCTCGGTCATCGACACCACCTCGCTCGAAGTAATTGCCACTTGGTCAGTCGGCGCCGAGCCCTCCGGCGTCATTGAAGACCGCGCCGGTCGGCATCTCTTCGTCGCCAATCGCATCAGCAACGATGTCGCCGTCCTGAATGCTCAGACCGGTGAGGAAGAGAAACGGCTCGCGGCGGGACGCGGTTCGAGCTACATCACGCCCTCGCCCGACGGCAGCCGGCTTTACGTGACGCACGTCTATCCGAATCCATCCGCGCATCGGACTGCACCCGAATCGGAGATCACGGTGATTGACACCGCGCGCGCCGTGGTCGTCGATCGTGTCCCGCTGCACAGCATCGCTCACGGCTTTCACATCGCCTTTTCCAGCGATGGCAAGCTCGGCGTTGCCGCGACCCTGCATCCCAAGAACCTGATCCCGCTCGCCCACCTCGAGCATGGCGGAGCCTTTGCAGATACCCTCGAACTCTTCGGTGCCGACATCGGTTCCAATCCGATCGAGGTCCCGCTCGACGAACTCGAACGCTACGCGGCCCGGCCCTTCGCTGTCGCCATTGCGCCGGACAAATCGCGTATTTACGTGACCCACGGCGGTTCGGCGATCGTCACCGTCATTGATGTCCCGAAGCTTCTGCGCTTCGTCCGCACCCACAAGCCGCCCTTCGCATCCGACCTCTCGGCGAGCGCTAACTATGTCGTCACCCGCATCGCAGTTGGCGCCGATCCTCGCGGAGCTGCGTTCACTCGAGACGGCAAGAAACTCCTCGTTGCGAACCGGCTCGACGATACGATCAGCGTGATCGACACACACAATGATCGGGTCGTTTCTACGATCGCATTGGAAGGGCCAAAACAACTCTCCGTCCTGCGCCATGGCGAGCAGACCTTCTATACGGCTCGTTACTCCTTCCAGGGCCAGATCGGTTGCGCCAACTGCCACATCGATTCGACTTTCGATGGCCTGACCTGGGATCTTGAGCCCGACGGTTTCGGTCGCGACATCGTGGATAACCGCCCCATCGAAGATCTCAAGGGAACTGAACCGTATAAGTGGACAGGTACTAATCCGAACTTACCCACCGAGTGCGGGCCCCGCACTGAGAAATACTTCTGGCGGTCCGAGAACTACGACGATCTCACCCTGACCGATCTGGTCGTCTATGTCCGAAGCCTGCCCTCGCGTCCGAATCGATGGCGTCCGGTCGACAGGGAGCTCACACCGGCACAGGAGCGTGGCAGAGCTCTCTTTGAGCGCGCCACGGACAAATTTGGCAACGCGATCCCACAGGCAAACCGGTGCGCCTACTGCCACAGCGGCCCAAAAGGGACGAGCCAAAAGTCATTCGAGGTTGGAACCCGCAAGCCCACCGACAACACCGGCCTGCTCGATACGCCCCAACTCACCAACGTCGCACTCACAGCTCCTTATCTGCACGACGGTTCCGCGGCAACCCTCGAGGAGATCTGGACCAGGTTCAACCCGGAAGACAAACACGGCCGCACCAACGACCTCACCAAAGATGAGCTGAACGATTTGATTCAGTACCTGAGGACGCGATGAAGAACTCAACCCTCGCCATGCTTGCCGCTGCAGGACTGCTGGTTCCGAGCTTGGTGGTCTCAGCGACTCCGCCCACGAACTCCGAGTCGAAAGCTACGTCCGCACGTTCGGCCAAGGTCGGCGCGACAGCACGAGTGGCCCCGCAGCCGGTGGCGCAGGTGGTGCCGCGGTATCGGTTCGAGAACTTCACGACGGCCAGCGGACTCCCCGACGATCATGTCTACTCCGTGCTTGTTGACGGCGACCGCATCTGGGCCGGGACGGACAACGGACTTGGCCTCTACGAAAACGGCAAGTGGAAGATCTTCACCAAAAAAGATGGGCTGGCGCACCGCGCTGTTCTTTCACTCGCGCTCGACAAGCGAACCGGCGATGTTTGGGCAGGGACGATGGGCGGGTTGAGCCGCATCTCCGGCGGCCGCATTGACACTTACACCCAGCTCAACTCCGGTCTCAGCAATGATGTGGTCTACGGCGTCTCTATCGAAGGGGAAAACGTGTGGGTAGCCACCGCAGCAGGGGCGTGCCGATTGAACCTCGGCTCCAACGAGTGGTCACTCTACAACGAGCGCAACACGCCTATGACCGAGATTTGGGTCTACGGTGTCTTTGCCGCGCCCGACAAGGTCTATTACGCCGTGTGGGGCAGCGGCCTTCTCGAATACAACCAGAAGACCAAGGTCTGGGATAAATACGACGACCCCGACGGCGAAAACGAGATGGTGTTGTTCAGGGATCAGGGCCTGATCCACGAGATCACGACCTCGGTGAGCTATGTCGATAACGTCGTCTGGGTGGCAACCTATTTCGGCGATAGCCGCTATGACGGGCGTTACTGGCACAACTTTCTGACCAAAGACAGCGGCCTGCCCTCGAACTTCACCAACGTCGTGAAAGGCGTCGATGCCAATCACGCGTGGTTCGGGACGGATAAAGGCCTCGCGTACTACGACGGCGTCAATTGGATTGTCTATCGCCCGTCTCTCACTACCGGCAAACCCGAAATGACTGTTCGCAACGCGAAGGGAAACGTTACCGCCGTTCCGGTCACCACGGCACCGGCACACAACTACATCCTCAACATCGATTTCCAGGGGAAAGACATCTGGGTGGCCACAGCAAAGGGGCTGAGCCACGGAATTCTTCAACAAGCAAAATAAGGAGCCTTCATCATGATTGATCTGACCGAAGTTTTGGAGACCATCGCCCACGCACCCATTCAAAAGCGATCCATGTCCAACCTGAGGACGCTCAACGAAGCCTACGACTACGCCAAACCAAGCTCGTTCTCGCGCGGTATGCGCATCGATCTGAACGGCCTTGTCATTCTGCTCATCTCCGGTACGGCGTCCATCGATGAGGAAGGAAAGAGCGTCCACATCGGCGATTTCCGCGCGCAGATGAGCCGCACCTATCAGAACATCACCAGGCTGCTGGAGAGCGAAGGCTGCACCTGGCACGACATCGTGCGTACCAGCTGCTATCTCCGGGACATCGATCGCGACTACGAGGCATTTAACGAAGAGCGCACGGCCTTCTTCAAGGAACAGGGGCTCGATCCGTTGCCAGCGTCCACTGGCATCCAGGCGAAGCTCTGCCGCCCTGAACTGCTCGTGGAGATCGAGGCCATCGCCATGTTCCGCACCGAAAAGGATCGCAAGGAGTAGCTCATGCGTACCGGATGTTTGTGGATTGGCGCCTCGCTACTGGCAGGTTGCGTCGGCGTTCTGGCTCCTGCACAGACGGCAAAACCGGGGCGCGTGTGCGCGTGCGGAGCACATCCTCTTGGACCGCCGCGGGATCGCGTCGTTCACCCCTATGCGGGTGAGCCGAAGGACATGAGTCCGTACGTAAAGTTCGCGGAACCGTACGACCTGAACTACATTCATCCGAACATCTACAGCGGAGCTGGCCGCGACCTGCCTGAACAGAAGAACATTTCGGAAGTCCGGATCGGCTTCTTCGGGCCCATAGAGCACACGCCCGATCAGGTCTTCGGGCAGCGCATGCTCCATGGCGCGCAGCTCGCTGTCGAAGAAGCCAATGCACAGGGCGGATACGGAGGCAAGCCTTTCCGCCTGATGCTGCATAACGACTACGACAACTGGCAGGCCAAGGCCGTCTACGGTGACGACCGTCCCACCGATCCGACGATCTGGGGTTCACCCTCCAATGAAACGGTCAAGATGGTCTACGACGATGAGGACTGGGCGATCTTTGGATCGATCAGCTCCGAGTCGACACACATCGCCTTGCGTGTCGCGCTGAAAGCTGAGATTCCGATTGTCAACTCGGCGTCAACCGATCCAACCATTCCCGAAACCTACATCCCCTGGTATTTCACCGATCTTCAAGACGATCGCGTGCAATGTCTCACGCTCGCGCGTCGCATTTACACCGAGCTCGGGCTTAAGCGCGTGGCGCTGTTGCGAGTCAACAACCGCTATGGACGATTCGGCGTACTCAAGTTTCGCGATGCCTCTCGTCGGCTCGGTCATCCTGTCGTGATCGAGCAGAAATATATGCCCGGGGACACCGACTTCACACGCGCGCTCAAGATCATTCAGGACTCGCGCACAGATGCCATTGTTCTTTGGGCCGACCAGGCGGAGGCAGCGGGCATTCTTAAGCAGATGCGTGCCCTCGGTATGAAACAGCGCGTGTTCGGCGCCTACCGTACACTCGGTCCAGAGTTGCTTGCTGAGGCAGGGCCGGCTGCCGAAGGGTTCGAAGCCGTCTTTCCCTATGACCCCTCGCGCCGCGATCCCAAGTGGCTCGATTTTAACCAGCGCTTCGAATCGCGCTTCCACGAGAAGCCCGAGCAGTTTGCGTCGCTCGCGTACGACGCGATGAACGCCCTGCTGGAAGCAATCTGTAGATCAGGCCTCAACCGCGCGCGCATTCACGATGCTCTTGCCGATCTGCAGGAGTACGACGGCGTGACTGGGCACATGGTGTTCGACCCGAACCAGAAGAATGTGTCGCCCATGTATCTCGGCACCGTGCACAACGGTACGATCACGTATCGTGTGCAGACGATGGACAAGGAATCAGCTACGGGGTATCCAACCACAGCGACATCGGCGCCACACGCACGCGTCGGCGAAGACGCTGTGGCGTATGCCGGTCCCTCTCGCCCGGACATTCCCAATGGCCCGGCCCGCATCGTTCTCTTCGGTCCGCGAGCCGATGCGGTCTCCAGTTCGCCAGAGCTGAAAGCGCAGGTGGCCGATGGCACTTCAGGGCACAGACCGTGGGAGATCGTCCCCATCGCTAGCGATCAGAACTGGGGAGCAGCTTCATCGCAGCTGGTCCGTGCGTTGTGGGATCAACATGCTCTGGCAATCATTGCCCTCGATCGAGATGCCGCCCATCTGGCCGAACAACTCGCCCTCAAAGCGTTCGTACCCGTGATCGCCCTTAGCGACGACAAGATGCTCACATCCACGAACGTGCCGTGGATCTTCCGTCTTCCGTCACGAACAAGTCCGGAGGTTGCGCTGCATCTCATTCGAGAAGCAGTTGCGCACACAGGCGCGAATCCTGAGCGTCTGCGCGATGTGTTGGCTTCTGGCGTCGTGTATGCGGGTGAAGCCTTTTCTCCCACCGGCGAGCCGAAGGGGAACTAGAGAGGTTGGATACGGCCGAAATGAGTTCAAAGTCTGAATAAAGCATGAAAGAAGAAGGGCAGCCAGTGCGGCTGCCCTTCTTGTGTTGATGCCACAACGCGTAGCTACGGCAGGTAATAACGGAGCGACGTCCAGAACATGTTGTCGATGCCCTTGGCTCCGATGCCAGGTCCACCGGCAGTTGCAGCGGCTCCGGACCAGCCCTCACGCACTGCATAGCCATACTGGAAACCCTGCCGGAAGCGACCGTGGTCGCCTCGGTAGATGTCATACCACCAGCCGCCGGTGATTTCCTGAACATTGCGAGTCTGTGCGCCGCAGGAACCACCCGCGGCGTAGCCGGTCGAAGCGCCTCCGTTATAGCCGGGAGCGGTCGTGGCCAAGCAGCCCGAGTTGGAAAGCAGGTAGGAACCGTAGCCCACGGCTGCATTGCTCGGCGCGCCCCAGTGCGCGCCCCACTTGCCGCCGGCTGCAATGGCAGCAGCCGAAGCAGAGGTTGCGCAGGTGATTGCTCCTGACGCCGCCTTGTAGCAGAAGTCCGCGGACGGAGCACCCAGCGAGGTCGTGGCGCCAGCGTGACCCCAGTCGTCGCGGCCCACGTAGTCGCCACCGTAATCTGCCCAGATCAACAGCCGAGGAGTTGGGTTAGCCTCAATCGTGAAAAGGCCGGACGCGTTGTGCAGCGGAGAGAATCCTCCCCAGCTGTTGGTCGTCAAATCGGCCAGTGTCGAGTCACCGTAACGGCCAAGGCCCGCACCGTACATACCCTTCGCGCCCACTGTAACGGCCTTCGTAACCGGTATGCGGAAGCTGGCGCCGCCGCCGCCCAGAACGATGCTGTTACTAAACGAGCCGTTCACGGTGAGCGCAGGCGCGACAACCGCACCGGTTGCAGCGTCCGTCAGGCCACCATACAAGTTGCTGTTGGTTGTTTCCCCGGGATAGACAGTCTCGTGCGCAAACCGGCCAATGCCGAAAACCTCATAGTGACCCCACTTGGGATCGAGCGCGATCTTGGCGATGATGTCCGGAGCTTCGTTGAACGAGATGTTGGCGACGTTCGCGCAGCCATTCACTGTCTTGTAGACCGGCACTGCCACATGAATGGTGTTGCCTGCCGAGTCAGTTTCTACCTGGTCGGTGTAGTTGACGATCGAAGTCGCCGGCGTGCAGGCACTGATAGCCGGGTTGTAGTTGCCGCCGTTGTTACCCTGACTTCCGATGACTGCGTAGGGTGTATTTCCGGCCAATGAAGCCGTGTAGAGGATCTGAGGATTCTCTGCCGCGATGCCAAAGGAGGCATATTTGCCGGTCTTCGTTACGCGGAAACCATACTGGCGAGTCCAGACGAAGCCGGTAACGTAGTTCGGGTCTATCGTCTGCGGCGTCATAATGTCGCCCGACAGGTTCGAAATACCTTTCTTGTCTTCAGTAGCCAACGACCATAGCTGGCCGCCGGTGAAGGCCCAGTGGTTGTTTGTCTCGGCCTGTGCCCAGATCACGCGCTGGCGAAGCACGTAGCTGTTCGACTGGTTGTTGTTGGAGGTGCTGCCGGTGCCCAGCCAGTCCGCCTCGTAGTAGCCACGGAGGGTGCCCCAGTTCGTCTTGCCTTCCGCCATCAAAGTCACACGGGACTGACGGGCGCTGCCAAAGAACTCACTCAGGCTGTAGGCGTCTGCGTGTTCATACGGGATCGCATTGAATGCCGTCGGAATATCGCCGCCGGTTGCCTTGGTGCGATAAACAGTTTCACCCGCCGCGTAGCCACCCGGCGTAAGAGTGATTCCCTTGTAGTGGAGAGTACTCGGATTGTTGATCGCCTTCTTGATGTTGGCGCTCTCGGTCGAGACCGTGTCCGCCAGCGAAACCGCATTGGCCTTCAAATCGGTCACTGTCCCCTGAAGGTTCGAGACCGCTGCCGCATTGTCCGATGTTGCCTGCTGCTGTGCGTCGGCGGCCGCCTGGGCCTTGGCCGCTGCCGCCTGCGCGTCCGCTGCCGCCTGTTGCGCCTGCCGTAGTTGAGTATCCTTCGCCGCCAAATCGCCCTTCAGGCTGTCAATTTGGCCCTGAAACTCCTGCCGCAGACTCTGGATCTGATCCTCAACCGTTGGTTTCGGTGGCTTCTTGGCTACTTGCTTCTTCTTTGCGGGCGCGGGGGGATCGCCTGCGTAGGCGTACGATCCGACAAGACTGGCTGCCAAAACAACTGCGGCAGCAGTATTGAATCTGAAGTTCATTGGGCCTCTCTTTTACCTCAATGGTTACTTGCCTGCGCTCGCCAACCGCGCGAACGCTCGTTTCTTTCGCACCCCGGAAGGTCCAGCAGCATGAGTGCGTCGTTCCAGAAGAGTTGCGAAAGGAATTCGAACGGCCTGGAGAAAACAACGCAAAAGCCACACACTCCCCGACCGCATCCACCTGAAAGGCTCGCAGACTTTGATGAATATTTGACTAATTCACATATTTTTAACAGAGCTGTTTCTTGCAGATATCTCAGTAAATGTGCGCAGAATTCATCGTATGTTTACAAACGAATTGCGCCAATCCAATCTGGCGGACGGAGTTTCATTTGCGCCGTGCCTTCTCTCCATAGAATGGGCAGGTCCCAGCGTTCAACGAGAGTTTCCGGCACTTATAAGGTTCCCTAACAGGCGATAGGCGCCGGGCACTAACTCGGGAAGTTGGCGATACAGCGCGTATGCAACATAGATATAAGTTCCTTTGCCTGGGTGCGTCACCAGCAGGCCTCCGCGCTGCGGATCCTGACCGGCATCGGCCGTTTCGGTCAGAGCGGCATAGCCTCCATCCCACGAGTCGAGGAAGGAATGGCCGCGCTCCTCGACCCAGCCATCGAAGTCGGCGCGCGTGATGGCATTCGGCGAGACGAACAGGGGGTTCTTCGGATCGAGGAGTTTCACCGGCGCCGCTTCATCGACGACGCGTTCGGCACGGCCCAAAGAGAGCGGAAGAGGAGCAGGAAAGTTGGCGCTCTGATATTGCACGATCAGCGTGCCGCCATCGCGCACGAACTCGTCCAGGCGCGCCTGAGCGGCAGCCAACTCGGGCCGCACCGAATAGGCCCGAATGCCCACGATGAGGACATTCCAGTGGGAGAGATCCGCGGACGCAACTTCCTCCGCGGAGAGAAGGTGCGAGATCACTCCCATCCCTTCCAGCGCCTCGGGCACAAGGTCGCCCGTACCCATGATGTAGCCCACTCGAAGTCCTTGCGCGACCTTCACGTCGATCCTTCCTGTGCGCAGAACAGCAGGCCGGTATTGGTTATACGGACGCAACCCTGCATAACCGATGCTTTGCCAGCCGTTTTTGTAGGTTCGGCCATCCGAGTGTGCTTCAGCCTGAATCGTGAACGCGCCCGCAGCCGCTGAGGTGGGCGTCACGGAAAAGAGAATCGGTTCGGTCTCGCCGGCGCTGACGCGATGGAACTTCGCCTCAGCAGGTTCGGCTCGCCAGCCCTCGGGAAGCTTCAACGCAACGGTCCCGTCGGCCGCTGTTTGCGTGTGCACCGTGACGCGAACCGGCAACGCACTGGCATCGAGGGGAAGAATGCGCGCCTCGGGGGCAACCCCTATGCCAATGGACGGCACGATCGCGAGAGGTTCGTAGATACCGCCGGGGCCGGTCACGCGATGAAGGGTCTGTACTACACGGCCGACGCGGATCGGCAGATCGTCAAAGGCAAACTCAACCCACGCAGCCAGCGGCCACGGGGCGAAGGAGCGTTCCCTCCACATCGGATTCGAGATGTCGTAGTACGGCTGCTCGATCGAGGGCCTTGTGAAGAAGGGCTGCGTCGACTGCGCGTTCTCCGGCACCTTGAGGTTGAAGACCGCATCGGAAATCTGAGTCGATGCTTTGCTGGCGATCGGTTCGGCTTGCTGCCATGGCTCTTGGGTTTGGCTTTCGAACCAGGTCTTCATCAGGTGCGCCTCGGGGGAAGCGCTCGTTACATGGACGTGCACTTTGAACGTCTCTCCGGGCGAAACACTGCCCGCCGTCTCATCGGCCGAGCTTCCCCGGAATCCGCTGCTTTGCGCGTTGCTCTCGTTGGTTCGATATGCGATGACGTCCAGCCCGAGCAGCTCGGCGAGCGTCAATTGAAACTGATTGATCTTCGCGTCGAGCTCGAAAACAAGGCTGGCCTTCGTTTGCGCATCAAGTGTGCTGCCGGCCACTCTGGTCCGGAGGTCGACGGTCTGTTTGTAGATCGCGGCGATCTGCTGCGCAAGATAGGCGCGATGATCGCACGGGCAAACCGTTTGCAGTTTGTCGAGTGACTCATCGATTTGACGCAGGCCGTCACTCAGCCACTCTGGCGTCGCCTCCGCGACAAGGTGCACCAACCCAGACACACTCGTATCGACATCGACTCTGCCATTGTGAAACAAGTCGTCGTCTTTGGATGATTTCGGTTTTGCCGGCTTGGCCTGCGGTGCGACCGCCCACAAGTGATAGCTCGTGCTCGAGGGGCCACTCAGCGTCGGGTTTGAGCCGCCGTTCTGGGACTTCTGTTCGCCCCATCCTTCGCGTGCGATCTGCACATAGCTGCGGCCCAGCGTTGGGTCGAGACCGCCCACCGGAATCGTGACGTCCGTCGATGGAACACCGGTGATCCACTCATCGGTGATGTAGCTGTGAAACTTTGCTGGCGCCCACTTACCCGTCGCGTAATCGAACATGCCCTTTTCGGTCACGGGGGCGAACGGAACCATCGAGTAGACCGCGCTCGGCTGCCAGACGGTAAGACTGAGGCCACCGTCCTTGACCGGCTTCAATTGCTCCGGAAAGACACTCGGATCGGCCGCAGCCTTGAATACCTCCTGTGCGATCTCGCCCGACACCTGGTGCTGGCCGTGCCCATCGGTGATGCCGCCGACGAAGGTGGAGACGATAATCTGCGGCCGCTCGCGTCGCACCGCAAGCACGGCGTCATACAGAACGCGGTCATGGCCCCAGCGCGCGAACGATTCTTCCTGTGTTTTGGAGAAGCCAAAGTCGACCTCGGTGCCCCACAGCTGCTTCGCTCCATAAAACTCATCCGCGCGCAGTAGCTCGTTGGTCCGAATGATGCCCAGGGCATCGTAGGAATCGGCCGACATCGCATTCTGCCCGCCCTCACCGCGTGTGAGAGTGAACAACGTGCAGCGCACACCCAGGCCGCGCGAAAGATAGGTGAGCAGCGGGCCATCCTCATCGTCGGGATGAGCCACGATCATCATCAGGCTTGCGGCCGTGTGCAGCCGCTTCAGCGACTGCTCGAGAGCAGCCTGGCCGCGGTCTTCGGGCAGCGGCAGCGCGATCGAACTCGGCTCCGCCGCCGGAACATCGGCGAGCGCAGCCGCCCTCTGTTGCGCGCAAGCGCGATGCATTTGCAGGGAAACAAGACTCAGAAATCCAAGAGCCGCCAACAACGCCGCGCGAAGAGCCATCCGGTTCAGGATCATGGTCTTCGTCAGTGTACAATCCGCCAGAGTAGCGTCGAAAGAATAAGGCCAGTTGGTGACCTCATCCACTTCCAGCACCGAAGCATCCGCGTCCCTCGAGCGACGTATCGGCCTGCGCTCCGCCGTGCTCTTCAACGTGCTCGAGATGATCGGCGTTGGACCGTTCATCACTCTGCCTCTGGTGATTGCTGCAGCAGGCTACAAGCTTTCGGTGGTTGCATGGCTGCTCGGCGCGGTGGTTGCCGTGGCCGACGGGTTGGTCTGGGCCGAGTTGGGCGCCGCATTTCCGCGCGCGGGCGGATCGTACGCTTTTCTGCGTGAGATTTATTCGCCCGATGGTGCCGGAAACTGGCTCAGCTTTCTCTACGTCTGGCAGTTGAGCTTCTCGGCTCCCCTGTCGATTGCGTCGGGCTGCATCGGTTTGTCGAGCTTCCTTGTGTGGTTCTGGCCCGGTCTTGACGGCACGCCGATTGCTGCACTGCAGCGATTGCACTATTCAAACTTCGCCGCGGCGGGGGCATGTCTCGTGGTGACGGCGCTGCTTTACCGGAACCTCAGCTCGATCACACGGCTCGCGTGGGTTTTGTTTGCTGGCGTGATGGCGGCGATGGCCGGCGTGATCACATCCGGATTTGCGCATGCTTTCACGGCCGGCGGCTGGCATCTTCCGGCAGCGCCCGCCGTCTCGGCCGGCCTCGCGGTCGCCGGGCTCTCGCAGGCCACGTTGATTGCCACTTACGATTACTGGGGCTACTACAACATCACGTTTCTCGGTAGCGAAGTTCGTGAGCCGGAGCGGACGATTCCACGCGCGATCCTGCTCTCCGTCCTTTTTGTCGCTGTCCTCTATGTGGCCATGAATTTCGCCGCGCTTCCAGCAATTCACGAATTGGCGTCGACGGCTGTGGCAGGTTCCACGAATGGGCTGCACTTGCAGCTGGTCGCGGAGATCGCGGGCTCGGCTTTTGGCGCATGGATGGGACGTCTGGTCGCGTCTCTCGTGGTGTGGACTGCGTTTGCCTCCGTGTTTTCTTTGCTGCTCGGCTACTCGCGCGTGCCGTTTGCTGCCGCGCGCGACGGCAATTTCTTCCGCTACCTCGACAAGGTTCATCCCCGCTACGGCATCCCGCATCGCTCGCTGGTGGCATTGGGATTGGTTGCCACGGCGTTTTGCTTCTTCTCCCTCCAGCAGGTCATCACGATGTTGGTAATCACGCGCATCCTGTTGCAGTTTTTCCTGCAGCAAATCGGCGTGATCGTGCTGCGCATCAAGCGGCCCGAGCTGAAGAGGCCCTTCCGCATGCCGCTCTATCCGCTTCCGCCCATCGTGGCGATGGCTGGCTTTGTCTTTATACTCATGAATCGTCGTCATGCGCTTTCGGGCATCGCCGTTGCAGCCGTCATTGCCTGCAGTGGAAGCCTGATCTATCTCGTTCGAGCGCACAAGTTGGCACAATGGCCGTTTGCGAAGACGAATTGAAGCATTCCCACGGACTGAGTCGAAGATCTGTTCGGACAAGGGAGGAAGTAAGGAAGGTCTCCGAAAAACAAGCTGGTTTGGGCCGTGAAGGTGAGAGCGGAGGGGACCCTGGGGGCACGGATGGGCCGTTGACATAGCTCAGGCCAAGGCCGAGAAGCTGCCGCACGCGGTGGCCTAGCTCTTTCACACTAGTCGCAAGGACCCCACCAGGACAGGTACCCGGCTTGCAGAGGAAGGAGGAGAGTCCTCATACACTGGAGACATGCCGCCGATTCTGATTGCGCAGAACATTTCCAAACGCTTCGGCGCGAATCCGCTGTTCGAGAACCTCTCATTTTCGGTTCACGATGGCGATCGTATTGGCCTGATCGGTCCTAACGGCGCAGGTAAATCTACCCTCTTGGCGATTTTTGGAGGAGAGCAAGAGCCTGACTCCGGCGAGGTCTCGTTTCGCAAGCGGGCCCGCGTCGGCTATGTACACCAGATTTCGAACTTCACCCCTGGAATCACCGCACGCCAAGTGATCGAAGCGGCGCTGGACCGCGCCAGGATTTCCTCGTTGGAGCGCGAGCAGCGGCTGCGCGAAACCCTGGGCCGCGCCGGGTTCAGTGAGGACGGCACCGCGGACAATCCCGGCATGGACCGCGAAGCTGCCAGCCTGAGCGGTGGCTGGCGCAAACGCCTGGCGATTGCCGAGGCCGTTGTCACAGGACCGGACGTTCTCCTGCTCGACGAGCCGACGAACCACCTCGATCTTGAAGGCATCGAATGGCTCGAAGGTCTGCTGCGCGCCTCCCCATTCGCTTTCGTTGTGGTCACCCATGATCGCTATTTCCTCGAGAACGTTGCCTCTGAAGTTGTCGAGCTCAATCGGATTTATTCGGATGGCCTGCTGCGGGTCAAAGGCGCCTACTCCAAGTTTCTCGAAGATCGGGAGGCCTACGTCGAGTGGCAGGAGCGCGCTCAGGAGAGTCTGCGCAATCGTGTCCGCATCGAGATGGACTGGCTTCGACGCGGCCCGAAGGCGCGAACGACCAAGTCCAAGGCCCGCATCGACAATGCCAATGCGCTGATCGCCGAGCTGCGAGATTCCGAATCCCGCTCGCGCACTGCCACGACTGGAATCGGATTCGACGCTACTGGCCGGCAGACCAAGCGGCTGATCGAGGTCGAGCACGCCGCTGTCGATCTGGCCGATCGCCAGATCCTTCGCGATGTCTCACTGATCCTGACCAACGGCTTGAAGCTCGGGCTCGCCGGGCCGAATGGCTCCGGCAAGACCACACTGCTTCGGGCCATCACCGGTGAGATTCCCCTGAGCGCGGGTGAGATTCGCCGCGCCAACGGGCTTCGCATTGTCTACTTTTCGCAGTTGCGAGAGCTGGACACGTCTCTGACGCTGCGTCGCGCCCTCGCGCCGGATTCAGACTCGGTCGTCTATCAAGATCGCGTCGTTCACGTTGCCAGCTACGCGTCGCGTTTTCTCTTTACGAGCGAGCAACTGAATCAGCCCGTGGAGCGACTCAGCGGCGGCGAGCGGGCGCGCGTCTTCATTGCGCGGCTCATGCTTCAGCCGGCCGATGTCCTCATCCTCGACGAGCCCACGAACGACCTCGATATTCCCACGCTGGAGATTCTTGAGGAGTCCCTGCTTGAGTTTCCGGGCGCGCTGGTTCTGGTTACGCACGACCGGTATCTCCTTGATCGCGTCACGAACACCGTGCTTGGTCTCGACGGCCACGGTAACTCAGGCTTGTTTGCGGACTACTTGCAATGGGAGGCCTGGCGTAACGAGCAGGGACGCGTTTCATCTCAAGTTGCGCCGGAAGAAGTGACGCAGACCGCTGCGTCCACGCCGACCGCGACCCCGGCCATGCCTCCGTCGCGAAAGAAGCTCTCCTACATCGAGCAGCGCGAATACGATGGCCTGGAAGCTCGGATTGAGGAAGTTGAAGCCCGCCTTCGCGCATCGGAGCAGCGCATTGAAGAACCTGAGGTCGTCACCGACCCTGCGGCTCTGACCACTGCTCTTGCTGAGCTGGAGGAGGCGCGAGCCGAACACGATGCAATGTATGAGCGCTGGGTCGAACTGACAGAGAAGATCGGCGGATGAAGTGCGGGCTGCGGCAGAGACGTTACAGATAGTGGGTCTGAGAACCACCCGCCGCTGAGGGCACTAGAGAATAAGGTCATGATGGGTAGCGAAGGTGTGAAGGCCCTAGCGCCTGTTTATAGCGAGCCAGGGCATGCCGCGGTAAGACTCAGCCACCACCCAGGCGGCGGCGGTCAGCGTTACGGAGAGGATCGTTTCGCTCCATTGAAAGGCATCTTTCGAGCCGGATGCCACGATCGGTATCCACACCAGAAACGTGAACAAGGCCAGCTGCGCGGCTGACAGTGCGACCGCCAGCCGTGCAAGCGTGCCGATGAGGGCCGCGACGCCTGCGGCGATAAAGGTGCAGCCGAAGAAATAGACCCAGAAGACGTGCCAGGGAAGCCAATGAGGCTCAAGCACGAGAGTGTCCTGGGGATCTATGAAATGGGCCAATCCGAAGAAGATTGTGGAAAGACCATAAAGCACCCTGGCAGTGCGCAGCCCCTTGTCGCTGGCAATAAACCCAAGGCACCGTCTATCCCATTCAGCGGCGAGGCGGTGATAGAGCGCCCAGGCCGCCGCTACGAGAACTGCAGTTACAAACGCAGGCCAGAAGACGCCAAAGGTCGGCGACAGGATGACGTCGCGAACCCTGAGAAACAGGAACCAAAACAGCTGACCGGCAAGCAGGACGCGGGCAGCGAGGACAGCGGTGCGCGACCAGAGCAAACCGATGCCCGAGGTCAGGGAGAGCGCGGCGCAGAGATAGATGAGTACCGAGCGTGTGGGTAAGCCGTCGGATACCGGGTTCCATAGAGGAGTGAAGTCGTGTTTTACGATACCGAGGATTCCGAGGGCGGCCAGGATTACCGCAAAGACCATCTGTCCCGGGCTTGCGGTGCGGTTCCGGCTCATTGGAAATGAGGTTAACTTCGGAAGGGCGGCAAAAGACAGGCCAGGCACAGCGCGATGTTCCCATGCGGCTGTTGCGCGACGTGAAGGGGCTGAGGGCGGGCGTGGCCGGTTTAGGCAGATGTGCTGATTCGAACTGCGCCGCGGGCGGCCGTACTTGGCTGTGCGACGCTGCGAGTCTAATTCAAAAACATGGTGCGATAGAGGGTATCCCGCTGAACAGGCTTGAACCCTGCGTCTCGAATGATGCGGCGCAGCTCTTCTTCGGTCGTACAGTTCGACGTTCCTGCCGCTTTCACAACATTCTCTTCGAGCATGACGGAGCCGACGTCGTTACCGCCGAAGTGCAGACCGAGCTCGAGCACCTTGAGCCCCTGCGTGACCCAGCTGGCCTGCACGTTCTCGATGTTGTCGAGATAGAGGCGCGCGATAGCGAGGACTTTGAGGTATTCGACGGAGGTGGCTTCGTCCCAGCCGCGGCCGCCCAGCGCGGTGTGCTTTGGCTGGAAGCTCCAGGGGATGAATGCCGTGAAGCCGCCGGTCTCTTCCTGCAGGCGTCGGACGACTTCAAAATGATTGATGCGCTGATCGACATTTTCGCCCACACCGAACATCATCGTCGCGGTGGTCCTCATGCCGAGCTGGTGGGCAGTGCGATGGACGCTGACCCAGTCTTCCGTGCGGCACTTGAGGCGGGCAATGCGGAAGCGCACCTCGTCGTCGAGGATCTCGGCGCCGCCGCCCGGAATAGAGTCGAGGCCGGCGTCGCGCAGGCGAGCGATGGTTGAGCGCAGGTCGAGGTTGGAGTACTCGGCGATCGCCAACACTTCCGACGCCGACAAGCAATGCAGCCATATCTGCGGAAAGCGCTGCTTGATTCCGGTGAAGAGACGCTCGAACCAATCGATCTTCAGGTCGGGATGAATGCCGCCCTGCATGAGAACGCCGGTACCCCCCATCTCGACGGTCTCGGCGATCTTGTCGTAGATAGTTTCGAAATCGAGGATGTATCCTTGGCTCGCTTTAGGCCCTTTGAGCGGGCGATAGAAGGCGCAGAAGGTGCAGTACTCGGTGCAGAAGTTGGTGTAGTTGATGTTGCGATCGATGATGTAGGTGACCACGCCCTCGGGGTGCAGACGCCGCCGGACGGCGTCGGCCTCAAAGCCAAGCCCGATCAGGTCAGGGGAAGCGAAGGAATCGAGGGCCTGTAGGCGGCTCATAACCATACTTGGATTTTATAAGAAGAGGGGACGGGGACCGTGGAAACAAGGGGCTGAGAGTCAGTTGCGACGATGGCGGCGGAACAGAAATAGCCCACGTTGTTGAATAGGATCCTTCCGCGTGCGCGAGAGGTTGCTCGCGGTGGAGATACCGCTGAAGAGGATCAGAAAGTCCCAGAAAGAGCGAAGCCTTTCTTTAAAGCTTGTGCCGTTCATCTCCAGACTCCGTGCAGGCATCCTTCTCCAGCCTCTCATGCCATTGGAGCGTTTCCCAGCGCCGAAGGTTGCAGGATTTCGCGGTGCGTCGGACGCGTACGGGCCTTCGAGCGAAGGTATCTCACCGCAGCAACGCCGATGCGGACCATAAGAGGGGCGCCTGGCCGTGGAAGTCTCCGGTACGGCGATGGCGGGCGAGGTAGTAGGCGAGGTCGTTTTTCTTGCCCGTGCCTTCGCACACGCTCGTCACGTCGTGGTTCTGGTCGATGTAACCAACCACGGCGATCCAGGCGCGGCGGGCTGCCGGACCATAAGTAGCAGCATCGAGCCAGCCGTTCTTGACGCCGGTGATCAGGGCGAAGGTAAACATGGCTGAACTTGAAGTCTCGGGCCACGCTTCGTCGTGATCGATCAGCTCGCGCCACATGCCGTCCTTGCCCTGGTATTTGAGGAGAGCGGCCATCATGAGGCGATAGCCCTCAAGAATGCGTGCGTGCTGCGGGTGATCGGCCGGCAGGTCGCGGAGAATCTCGGCCATGCCGGCGGCGAACCAGCCATCGCCGCGTCCCCAGAAAAAGGGCACGTCCGGCGCGTGATAGAAGAGTCCGTTGGGCTGCTGCAGCTTGTCAAGGTAGGCGACCATCTCTTTCGCGTCGCGATCCAGATACATGCGATCGCCAGTGGCGCGGTACGCCTGCAGCTGCAACATGGTGAGCATGTACATGTCGTCGACCCAGAAGCGTGTTTCGCCGGAAAGGCCGTCAGGCGTGGGGTTCTCCCATTGGCGATCGGCCCAGTACTTGCCCTCGGCAAGGTACTTGGGGTCTTTTGTCCGGATCGCGATTTCAAGTGGCACGATGCCGAAGACCGAATCGTCCACGTGATGGCGAAGGGGCCGGTGATCGGCTTCGGCGCCTCCGGGCAGCAGAGGCTCAAATTTGTGGATCAGTGCACCGCGTAATGCGTCGTCGTGGGTGAGCTGGGCGAAGGTCAACGCGCCATACCAGGTGTCGGCTTCGGAGTAGTGGATGGTTTTGGAGTATTGATGCGGGCTGGTGACGAAGTGATCGGCAAGAGCCTTGCCTACTTCCTGCGGCGATGTGCCAGCCGGCCAGTCCGAGAAGAAATCGTTCGACTGTGCGACGCTGCACGTGTTCGATGTTACGGCAAAGGCGGCAAGAAGAATCACGCGGGGAAGGGTTTTCAGCATCAGTCGGCTCCCGAGAAACGTCCGCCGATCATCTTGCCTTGGCGAATCCAGTTTGTAAAACGAAAACCGAGGGATGCGTCCTCGCCGCTCTGCTACTTGCGCGGTTCTGTGGAAGGGGATTCTTTCGCAGCCGCGGGCTTTGGCTTCTTAGCAGGACTGGAGACGCCGAAGCTCATCAGGAAGAATCGCAGTCCTTTGCGCAGGGAGTCCATCACGCTCATGAGGTCGATCTTCTCATGTTCTACTCTGCTGGAGCCGACGCTGAAGAGGAGTGCGCGGGCCTTGCAACGGACGCTGCCGGACCCCCTTCTCCGTGCAGAAGGCTCAATGCGGCCGGAGGAAGAGGCTTATCGGCGTTGGCGAGCAGCACACTGACCTGCCAGATTTCGTCGTTGGTCAGCTGCGTTTTGAAGTCGGGCATGCCGGTTAGGCGGATTCCGTTCGCGACCTTCCAGTAGGTCTCACCCGCTGGGTCGTCGCTGACGCCAACTACACCTTTGCTGCCGTGTTTTTCCCAGAGCTGAGGGGCATCGGGATACATGTTCTGACCGATTGCAGCGGGCTTGCCGTGATAGCCGTGGCAGACGGCGCACTTTTCCGCATAGACGTGCGCTCCGGCAACCAGGTTATGTTCGTCGGGATCGAGAGCAGCACGGGGCGGCATCTCACGCTGGATGCGCGCGTCCAGCGCCGAGTGGGCGATGGATCTCTCCGCGGGAAACGGTGGATCGGCGACAGCAACCGGCACTTTGCCGTTATAGAGCCAGAGCAGAACGGCAGCCGGCAGGAGCACAGCTCCAACAATAAATCCGAACAGGATACGGCCCATGAAGTGTGCCTCCGATGAGTTCCATCGTAGAGCATCTGATTCGCTTGGCGCAGCCTCTAACTGATCCTGTCAGCATTCGCAGGTCACATCTCGATCTGACGAGGTTAAGAGGTGCATGGCCTGCCGGGACCAGCGCGCCGAATGGCCCTCGCCTGCGTCCAAACCTTCAGCGGACCCGCCCACAACGCCGCCTCCGGATGATTTAATACCTAAGGGGGAGCGCTTTCTTGAACGGGTGCTTCCGTAAAGTGGTGGAGGTATCCCGAAAGCGATGTTTTCTTTTCGCCGTGTTGCGTTTTTGCTGGCCCTAAGTTTGCCGGCGTTGCAGGTTCTTCAGGCACAGGATTCAAATTCGAGCAGCTCGGCCCCCGCCACGCAGGATCAGGCGCAACAGCCCGCGGCCAATCAGAACCAGGGCGAGGTGAGCGTCCAGGCCCGAATCAAGGCGCGCCGGGAGCAGCGGCGTGCGCAGGCGATCCGCGATACCTACCTGCATCTCTATGAGGCTTACGTGGGCGGCGGCTATTTGCGGACCACGCCGGGACCCGGCCTGCAGAAGCTGACAGAGTATTCCTGGAACGCGGCCGTGACCCGCTTCTTCGGCGAGCGGCTTGGGGCGACAGTCGATGGGCGCGGATACTACGGGACGGCGTATGTGGGGCTGAACCCGTCGAACATCACCCGTCCGGCGATTAGCCAGTACGATGCGCTGTTCGGGCCGACGTACCGCTTGATCTTGCATCCCAAGTATTCTGTGGGTGTGCGCGGCGAAGGCGGTGTGGCGATCGGGAACTTCTCCGGCGACGCGAGCGGATTCAGCCCGCAGTCACTCGGTCTTTACCCAGACTCAACAACCTATGCGTTCGAAGGCGGCGTCTTTGCAGAGGCCAATCTCAGCCCCAATCTCTCACTGCGGTTGATGGGCGAGTATCTGGGGACTGGATACGGATCCACTCTCCAGAATGGCTACGGATTCAACTACGGGTTCGTCTACCGGTTTGGAAAGCAGTAGAGACAGAGAAGAAGACAAACAGAAGCCAGTGAATCAGAGAGACTGCTCGCGCGGGAGACGTGGGCTGTTTTCATTGGTCGCTTTTTTCAGCGGCAGTCGTTTCGACTGCCGAACAGGTCGGGTGCTCTAATGCAATCTCCGGATCGGCCACAATCCGTTCAATGCGAAGACAAGAGGAGCTGATCGGCGACTGTCAGGTCAGCGACCAGGAGAGCTTTCAAACTCCGAAGTCAAAGTGAATGCAACTGGCGCAGAGGCAACCCGCCCGACCCAGTAAGGCATGAGCGCAATTCCTTTCACGTCAAGGTTGGCTTCGGTCATCGGAACCGCTCGACCTGCGTACTCCGCTTGCAGCGTGTAGCGGCCGGGAGAAAGGTGCAACTTCCAGTCCTTCTCATTAGGCGCAAGGTACTTCTCGAGATTGATCAGGAAAGAAAAGGTTGCCCCCGAAGGAAGAGGCACGATCAAGGGATCGACGCGCCCACCGATCATGGCGAATTCGTCGATAGGCACCAGATGAAGAATCCGGCCATCCGACGTTGTGATCGCGTACTCTATGGCGTTTAGGTACTGCTTTGCTCCATTCGCCAATGTCGTACCTAGATCGAGTATCAGGTCATGGCTGCCGGGGTTGTGCAGCTCAACTCGAAACAGATGCTGCTCAGGAGTCGAGGCAAGCAAAAGCGTCGGGCCGTTCGATGACGTAGCTGCCGCTTGCGCCAGACCCGTCCGAATCGATCCCAGCAAGACCAGAGAGAAGACAATCATCCGAAAAGTCATGGTTGGACCGTCCGCACCTATGGAACGCACGACTATTGCACATTTTGCATTGATCTTGTCTGCAATTCTCCAGATTCGGCTGAATTACCCTCTAACCGGCAGTTACAAATGAAGCAACAGCGACCGCTGCCCGCGCGTGGCTACAATCGTGCATCCATCCCTCATCCGCTTTTGCAGAGAATTTCCCTCGAAACGCGCACACTATCTTTAGAGCATCGGAGAGTCGTATGCCCGAAGCAACCCACAATGCGCCTGCCTTCTCCAATCCAATCCCGCCGTCGCCGGCTGCTGTTCCGCTTGGCGTCAGCGCCATCAACCAATCGGTTGCACTTGAAGATTGAATCTGATTCACCGTTTCTTCGCCTTTTTGAACTCCGCGTCACAAGGCGCCTGGCAAAGCAGCCTGAGCGAAGAGCGGGCCGTTCCAGCACAATCACCGACAAAGAGGATGCTACCTTCCAGCCAGCGGCAGAGAGCGACCGGGCGGCCACTCTTGGTGTTTGAATCCGTCCGCCGCACTGGCAACGAGTGTGCTGTCTCTGAGAAATACACAACATAGGTAAAGGGGTCATTCTGAGCGAACGGGGCCCCGAACGTCCTTCATGGGTCCCCAGGAAGCGATCTTTGCTTCTTGGGGCAGAGTTCGGGGGTGGTGAGCCGAAGAATCTGCTTTTTCACCATTCTGGATTCCGTCGAGAACATCTGGGACACCACACGAGTCGCTGGCAATGGATCACTGCAAAATCGGTATCCCCGCAATTCTCTGCTGCCACTCGGCGGGACCGGTCTGGTGGACGCTGGTGCCCTTCGAATCGACGGCCACAGTGACCGGCATGTCTCGCACATCAAATTCATAAATCGCCTCCATACCGAGATCCTCGAAGGCGATCAATCTCGATCCATAAATGGCTTTGGCGACGAGGTAGGCAGCGCCGCCGACGGCCATGAGATAGACTGCGCCGAACTCTTTGATCGCGTCGATGGCGGCCGGTCCGCGCTCCGCTTTGCCCACCATGCCCAGCAGTCCGGTCTCCGCGAGCATCTGGTGGGTGAATTTATCCATGCGCGTGGCGGTAGTCGGGCCAGCTGGGCCGACGACTTCTCCGCGGACCGGATCGACCGGGCCGACGTAATAAATAAAGCGATTGGTGAAGTCGACGGGAAGTTTTTCTCCGCGGTTGAGCATGTCGGTCATCCGCTTATGCGCGGCGTCACGGCCCGTGAGAAGTTTTCCCGTCAGCAGCAGCACTTCGCCGGGCTTCCATGTCGCTGCCACTTCGCGGGTCACGGTATCAAGGTTGACGCGGCGCGCGCCGGAGACGTCATAAGTGAGCTTCGGCCAATCGTCCAGCGAGGGCGGGTCGAGATACACAGGCCCCAAGCCATCGAGCACGACGTGGGCATGACGAGTCGCAGCGCAGTTCGGGATCATCGCGACTGGCAAATTGGCGGCGTGGGCCGGTGTGTCGAGGATCTTCACATCCAAAACAGTCGTCAAACCGCCTAGCCCCTGTGCGCCGATGCCGAGGCGATTCACCTTGTCGTAGAGCTCGACGCGGAGTTTTTCGGTCGTCGTTTGCGGGCCGCGTACGATGAGGTCCTGAATGTCGATTGGGTCCATGAGGGCCTGCTTGGCCAGGAGCATGGCCTTCTCCGCGGTGCCGCCGATGCCGATACCCAGCATGCCGGGCGGGCACCAGCCTGCGCCCATGGTGGGCACGGTTTTGAGGACCCACTCCACCACCGAATCCGAGGGGTTGAGCATCGCGAACTTCGACTTGGCTTCCGAGCCTCCGCCCTTGGCTGCGACAGTGATCTCGACGGTGCCCCCCTTGACGAGCTCCACAAAAACTGCGGCCGGCGTGTTGTCTTTGGTGTTCTTGCGTGCGCCGGCGGGATCGGCCTGCAGCGAGGCGCGGAGCTTGTTCTCGGGGTCGAGATAGGCGCGGCGCACACCCTCGTCGACCATCTCCTGAAAACTGAGCGTAGGCTCGCCGTCGTCCGGACCCGTGAACCGGACATTCATTCCGACTTTGACGAAGGCATTCACGATGCCGGTGTCCTGGCAGATGGGGCGATGGCCTTCGGCGCACATCCGGGAGTTGATAAGGATCTGGGCCATGGCATCGCGCGCGGCGGGCGACTGCTCGCGCTCGTAGGCTTTGGCGAGGCTTTTGATGTAGTCGACCGGGTGGTAGTAGCTGATGTATTGCAACGCGCCGTGGACGCTGGCGATGAAGTCTTCCTGGCGGATGACGGTCATGGGGGCTCCCGAGAAGTGAGACGCCTTTTAGGTTAACGGATGAAGGCCAAGCCAGAACTGGAAGCCGATTGCAGTTCCTAGCCCCTTGTGGCCGCCGACCGCAGATCCGTATGCCCGAAATCGTCGCCCTTGAAGAGAATGGGTTCGCGCTTGGCGCGGGCCAGGGCGTAGCTGAAGCAGTCGCCGAAGTTGAGGTTGGCGGGGTGCCCGCTGCCCCGGCCGTAATCGCGATAAGCCTGGCGTGCGATCAGGGCCTGCTCATGAATCACAGGCACAACTTCGATTTGGGCTTTCTCGATCAGATCCTCAAGCGCTCGACTGATTGCAGGCTGCTTCAAGCCGTCGATGACGATCCAGGTTTCAAAATAAGTGGCGGCGGAAATCCTCACGTCTTTCTCGGTCTCGAGAAGGGATGAGAAAGCAGCCTGTTCAGGCTCGCGTTTGAGAATTGCGACGAGCGCCGACGTATCGACGATCATAAGGGCAACCCCGTTTCCTTATCGAAGAGCAGATCGCCGATCTTGTCGGAGGGAGGGAGATCTTTCAGCAGAGGCGCGGTCCGCTTCGTCAGTTCGTCCAGCCAGTCGGCGAGCCCCTCCTTTGGATTTGGCTTTTGCCGTTCCAGGCGCTCTCTGAGAGCGATGGTCACAGCGAGCGTGATGCTCTCGCCGGTGGTGCGGGCAAGCTCCTTGGCCAGCCGCTCGGTTTCCGGGTTTTTGAGGCTCAAGGCCATGATTTTCTACCTTTCTACCTCTTATTTCTACAATTCTACCATAGACAAGTCGCGACGTGATCGGCTCTGAACTCCCGGCATCGCCTTAAACGATGCCGCGGTCGTTTTTGGGTACAGGCCGTCACCTTCGGACTGAATCCTGCAGGCGTAGAATCCGTTCCGGTTCATGGCGCCTCAGGAACTGCGCAGCGGTGTTGTGACGGTGCCTGGGGCGCTGAGGGAAGCTATGCACAAGGCGTTGGCCGCAATTCTCTTTGTACTTTTTTCATCCGTTCCAGCATTCGCTAAATCCCATGACATCTTTCCCGTCTCCTGCGACGTGCTTTGGGCCGCCGTCATGAATACGCTGGGAAATCCAAACGACTTCAACATCCTCGTAGTCGATGATGCCGGGCAGAAAGCTTCGTTCGTTGTCGTCGGCGAGACGACACCCTACAAGGACATGGTTGCGCTTGCGGCGCATGACAGCGGCTGCGCCATGAAGCTGACCATATTCCAGGTGGGCGCGGACAACTCGGACGAGCGCGGATTTCGCAATAGGCTCAACAAGTCGCTGGCCAAATTACAGGCCGCAAAGCCGGCCAAGCCCGCTGGGGCGACGGGACAAGAATAGGTCTCGTCGGGCGGATCCATGCTGGTCTTCCTGCCGCGCGGAATCGGGTCGTCGTGCCTGCCCATGCCCTAATCTAGGGGTATGAGCGACTTTCCTGCCGATGCGTTGCCGCCCGAAACGCCGCATTCGATTCCAGAGCAGAATTCCAGGGCCAACTCGGATCCCGTTTTCGATTTTCTGGTGGTAGGAGCGGGGCCGACAGGACTGGCCTGCGCGATTGAGGCGAAGAGGGCCGGATTCCGCGCCGTTCTGGTGGATAAGGGATGCGTGTGCAACTCGCTCTACCATTACCCGTCGCACATGACATTTTTTACGACGTCGGAACTTCTGGAGATCGGAGACATTCCGTTTCCGAGCCCCAATGCGAAGCCGTCGCGGAACGAGGCCCTTGAGTACTACCGGCAGGTCGCGGCGTTCTACAAACTGGATGTGCGGCAGTATCAGAGGGTCGAGCGTATCGCGGGCACCGACGGAGCGTTCGCTGTTCACACCATTGACCGCTTCGGACGTGCTGGCATTCTCCGCGCGCGCAAGCTCGCGATTTCGACCGGCTACTACGATCTGCCGAACCTGATGAAGATTCCCGGAGAAGAGCTCAGCAAGGTTCACCACTACTACGACGATCCACACCCCTACTTCGGGCTGGATATCGCGGTGATCGGCGGTAAGAATTCGGCAGCGATTGCCGCGCTGGAACTCTGGCGGCATGGCGCGCGGGTCACTCTCGTCTACCGCGGTGACGGTGTGCAACCCCACGTCAAGTACTGGATCAAGCCGGACATTGAGAACCGGATCAAGAACGGCGAGATCAAGGCGTACTTTCGCTCGCAACTCACGGAGATTACGCCGGACTCCGTGAAACTGGAGACGCCGGACGGTCCAGTCACGCTAAAGAACGATTTCGTGTTCGCGATGACGGGCTACCATCCAGATTTTTCCTTCCTTGAAGAGATGGGAGTGATCTTCGATGGGCCAGACCGGCTGCCAGTGTGCGATTCGGTCACGCTGGAAAGCAATGTGTCTGGGATATACCTGGCCGGGGTGATCGTAGCCGGAGCGCGGACCAACGAAATCTTCATCGAGAATGGCCGCTTTCACGGGCGTCAGATCGCAGCTGCGTTGAGCGGTGCTCTTAGCCGCCCCTGAAGACGCGAAGAAGCAATTTTCGGTGCCATTTCGAACTCCCGAGCATCTCAAATAGCGGGTGAACCTACCCGATGTTTGGGGTTACTTCGGGCGGAACTTTTCGCCCAGGACTGGGTTAGAACCCCATGACGGGCTTTGGGCTCTCCCGTCTAATGGGAGCAGACCAAGCCGGAATGAATGGCAGGAGATTTACGATGAATCGGTCTTTGTTGAAGCGAGTGATTGCGGGGTCCATGGCGTGGACCGCTATGGCCCTTCTGTGCGGCGTGGTGGCGCTCGCGCAAGACGCGGCACCCGCCGGCGGACAACGCACCGACGGGCAGATCGAGATGGACGTTGTCCATGCGCTCGATCAGTCGGCGGCGTTGAAGAACGACCTGATTACCGCCGCGACAATTCAGGGTCAGGTGACCCTGGCTGGCACAGTGTCGAGCGAGGACTCGAAGAAGCTCGCAGAGTCCATCGTGAAAGGCGTACCGGGCGTGACCAGCGTGAAGAACAATCTAAACATCGGCAACCCCGCAAACGATCCGAATGCCCAGGGTGCGCAAAACGCTCAGAACGACGATACGCAGGAGATGGCCGACAATGGTCAGCCTGCGCCTCCGCCGAGCGCGGCACCCGCTCCGGACTACGGGCAGAACTCTGCGCCGCAGAGCAATCAGCAGGCTCCGCAATATGGGCAGCAGCAGCCGCAGTATGGGCAGCCCGCTCCTCCTCCCGCGTACGGTCAGGCGCCCCCGCCGCCTCCGCCCGGTTATGGACAGCGGCCGCAGTACAACAGCCCCTACGGTCCGGGACCGGGGTATGCGCCTGCAGCTCCTCCGCCGCCCTACAAATACGCCAAGGGACCGGTGACGATTCCGCAGGGAACGATGATCCAGCTCCGCACCAGTGAGCCGGTGGACAGCAAGCGCGCAAAGGGTGGCGAGCCAATTCAATTTACGGTGATCCAGGACGTGACTTACGGCGGCGTTCTGGCGATTCCGCGTGGTGCAACCGTACACGGGGTGATTGCAGACTCGAAGAATGTGGGTTCGGGCACGCTGGAAGGTAGCTCGGAGCTAGCCCTGCAGCTAACCTCGCTCGATCTCGACGGACAGACTTATCCGCTGCAGTCGGACCTGTTCAGGGTGAAAGCGCCCGGTAAGGGTGGTCGCTCCGCGGAGAACATTATCGGCGGCGCCTTGATTGGTGCGTTGATTGGCGGAGCAGCCGGCGGCGGTGGTGGTGCCGCGATCGGTGCGGCAGCCGGCGGCACCGTGGGGACGGCGGCTTCGGCGGCCACTCCCGGACCGCGTGCGTGGATTCCGGCGGAGGCGCTGGTGACCTTCCACTTGGCAGCGCCGGTGACCGTCAACCCAGTTGATCCACAGGAAGCAGCGCGTCTCGCGCAGGGCTTGTATCCGGGCGGACCGACGCTCTATCGACGCGGCCCCGGCTACTATGGAGGGCCGGCTCCCTATCCGTATCCCTACTACTACGCGCCGGTGTACTACCGTCCGTACTATGTGGTGGGCGGGTACTACTATTGGCGGTAAGTTCGGGACTTCAGGCTGAGTGAAACGGGCGTCCGGAAAAGGGCGCCCGTTTTGTGTTTGTGGCCATCCTGCTCGGAGAGCGTTTGCTAGGCTGTGTGGAACAGGCTGAGCAACCGCCGATGGAGGCTTCCTTGATGGAAATGGCGCGCGTGATCTTGTTTACTGCGCAAATCGATGAGATGAGCAGGTTCTACAGAGACGTGCTCGGCCTTCCTCAGATTTCCAACGAAAAGGGTTGGCGTGAGTTTGCCGCTGGCGGCGCAACGATCGCGCTTCATTCCGGTCCGTCATCCCCCGACCGGAAGGGGCCGAAGATCGTATTTCGCGCCAAGGATGTCGAAGCGCTCCGTGCTGCGCTTGTAGCCAGAGGAGCACGCTTCGGCAAGGTCCGGCAGGGCGAGTATTGTCTCTGCGATGGCAAGGACCCGGACGGCAGTCCCATTCAGTTATCCAACCGCTAGCCCTCCGGCTGGAACCTTGCCGAACCTGCGGGCGCGACAAGAGCCGGCGCGCCCTCGTCTATAATGTCAAAGATCGCACCGAGCGAGATTTGCGCGTCCGTGGAAGCTGCTTTTTGCCCTACCAGCACGGTTCCTGAGCACGCGCAGAGAGAGTAGAAGGCTCACGTACCTCCATGATTCGTTTCCTGCAAAAAGAAAATCGCCTCACCAAGGCCTTGTTTGTCGTCATCATCGCTGCGGCCTCCGTGTCGATGGTGGTCTATCTGATTCCCGGGCTCACCGGCCAGAGCGCGTCGGGCGCTGACACGTTTGCAGTGGTGTATCCACATTGGTACAGCAAGTTCTTGTCCGGCGGCGAGGTGATCAGCCAGCAGAAAGTGGCCCAACTGGCGTCGCAGCGGGTGCAGCAGCAGTATCCCCAGTACGCCGGCAATCCGATGATCCTGAACATGATCGAGCCGCAGGTCGGCCAGCAACTGGTGCAGCAGCAGGTTCTGCTTGACGCGGCGGATCAGCTGGGGATTCACGTGACCGA
>Ga0181526_10000391_pt1 | contig 46979 bp, 43 predicted proteins | sample PEATcosm2014_Bin_35_FD_119750 | JGI IMG/M metagenome (GOLD analysis project Ga0181526, IMG submission 119750) | Peatland microbial communities from MTU Mesocosm Facility, Houghton, MI, USA - PEATcosm2014_Bin06_30_metaG | ecosystem: Environmental > Terrestrial > Soil > Wetlands > Peat | place...
CTTCGGATAGCCGCCGTGTCGTCGGAGGTGCCATCGCCTTTCACGCCGAGGTCGTGTACGTTGACCCAATTCTCGGTAGTCGGCAGCACACGAATCGCAGGCGTTAGCGGCTCGGGCAGCGCACTCAACGCAGTTGCATCGTAACGCTCGCCGATCGTTCCCATCTGACCTTCCGCAGCCACGATGAGTCCGTAGTTGAACCCGTGGACGCGATACACCGCTCCCTTACCCGGTATCTTTCTGCCGCTCTCGCGCAGCAATGCCAATGTCGGCACATGGCTCAGCACCACATCCTCAAAGCCCACCTCCGTCAGCGGGCTTTTCTCATTGCTAATCGTCACTGCCTGGTCCAAAACATTCTCAAATCGGCAATCCTTCACCCACAACTCGTCCGAGTAGCCCGGATCAATTTCAATTCCCGTCGGTACATTACGGATTGTGTCGCGGATCAGCGTGAGACCTACCTCGTGCTCGCGAATCGCCGCTTCGCGCTGCCCGTCAAAGACCGAATCAATCAGCGTGAACTGCCACGCCGGCGACGTCTTCCCGGTCAGGATGCCGTAACGCCCGCCGTAGAGGTGCAGATCCTCGGCCTCGTTGCCCACCTGTGTCAGCGCCGCGAGCCCCGACCCAATATGAAAGTCCATGTGGCTGAGGTACGAGTGCTGCGCTACATGAAATCGGATCGCGACCGCTGCGGGATTCGCGTCAGCAATCTCGAAATCGATATTGCTCATCGCCGAATAGAAGGTGTTGGGATTCGCGTCAGCAATCGAGTCATTCGGCGGTACACTTCCCGGTGGGGGAAAAGCAATGCGAATCCCCGCACGCGGTGCCTCGCCTGGCGCAAGCCCGGTGAAGATCACCATCACGCCCATGCCTGTCTGAAATCCCGGCGTGTTCGGCGCAAGATAAAAGACCGGCCGAGTCGCTCCATATCCAAACACGCGAATCCCCGGCCAGACATAAATGGTCCGCGTCAGCCGATAACGCCCGGACGGAACGAGAACAATGCCTTCGCGCCCGTGGCTCGCCGCTTTGTCGATCGCTGCCTGGATTGCCGCGCTGTCATCGGCCGCGCCATCCGCTTGTGCGCCGAATTCCTGTGCGGTCAGATAGACGGCTTTCGGATCCTCGATCCGCGTCGCGAATACCGAGGCCGCGGACGCTACGTGAGACCCGGCGAAAAAGAGAATTGCGAGGAGAAACTTCTGCGACATAAGTGTGGCCTTGCTGCTCCTCCTCGATTCTGCACGATGAAACGGCGAATCCGGAAAGAACTTCACCTCCGCGGTTCGAGCGCACTCCGAGAATCCGCAGAGATCGTGCCGATCTCGTTCTCCTTCTAACCCGTCGCTCACCCTCCTAAGTGGTAGCCTTCCAGTGAGTTCAAAGAAGGGAGAAAAACGTGCATATTTCCTTGCATCACTTTGCTGCATTCGCCGTAGTCGCAAGTTGGACCATCGTCGTCATGGCGCAGGAACACAAGCCCTCGGCATCCGCCCGCATCGACGCCACATCGAACGCTGTAGCGATGGCAACCACCGAAGCCGCCGTAGAAACCGCGCGTGGACACTCCGCAAACGATCCAGTCGCCGATCCCAAAGCCGTCGTCACCCTGGGCCATGCGCGTTTCACCGTCCTCGCGCCCGAACTCATCCGCATGGAGTGGGCCGCGGACGGCAAGTTCGAGGATCACGCTTCCTTCGTCTTCATCAATCGCCGCCTGCCGATCCCGCAGTATTCGCGCGAGATTACCGCCAATGGCAGCAAGCTGACCATCAAGACCGATGCCCTCACCTTGAGCTATAACCGGAAGGGCGACGGCCGCTTCACCTCCGACAACCTGACAATTTCGCTTACCGTCGACGGCAAACCCGCCGTTTGGCGTCCGGGAACCATCGACCCTCAAAATCTCAAGGGCACTACCCGGACCCTCGACGGCGCGCTTGGCGACAAGACCAAAGAGCCGATCGGCAACGGATTCATTTCGCGCTCGGGATGGGCGGTCGAAGACGACTCGACGCGTCCGCTCTTCGACTCCGCCGATTTTCGCTTCGCTCAGGGTGAGAACAGCCCATGGCCATGGGTGACGCAGCGGCCCACTGGCGACCGGCAGGACTGGTACTTCTTCGGATACGGCCACGACTACAAGAAAGCGCTCGGCGATTATGTGCGCGTGGCGGGCCGCATTCCGCTGCCGCCGCGCTTTGCCTTCGGCACCTGGTGGTCGCGCTACTGGGCCTACAGCGATCAGGAGATCGAAGAGATCATCCGTGGCTTCCACGAGAACGACACACCCCTTGACGTCTTCGTCATCGATATGGACTGGCACATCAATCGCGAACAACTTGAGGCCATGGGCGAAAAAGACCAGGCCCACCAGTCGCTCGGCTGGACAGGCTACACCTGGAACAAGCTGCTGTTCCCCGATCCCACACAGTTCCTCACGCGCCTGCATGCCGACGGCCTGAAGACAAGCCTCAACATGCATCCCGCCTCCGGTGTTCAGGCGTGGGAAGAAGCCTATCCTGCGATGGCCAGGGCTATGGGCATCGACCCCTCGACCAAAAAGTACGTGCCCTTCGACATCACCGACAAAAAGTACGCAACCAATTACATGAACCTGCTCCACCATTCGCTCGAGAAACAAGGCATCGACTTCTGGTGGCTCGACTGGCAGCAGGAGCCCACAACAAAGTTGGCCAACGTGAATCCGACATGGTGGCTCAACTACGTGCACTTCACCGATCAGCAGCGCGAGGGCAAACGTCCTCTGCTCTTCCATCGCTGGGGCGGACTCGGCAATCACCGCTACCAGATCGGATTCTCCGGTGACACCGTTTCCGTGTGGGACTCCCTCGCCTTTCAACCCTGGTTCACCGCAACCGCTGCCAACGTCGGCTATGCCTACTGGAGCCACGACATCGGCGGCCACATGCCCGGCGCAGTCGATCCCGAACTCTACACACGCTGGGTGCAGTTCGGTGTCTTCAGCCCGATTCTGCGGACCCACACCACTAAGAATCCAGACTCAGAACGCCGCATCTGGGCTTATCCAGAACCGTACTCTTCGATCCTGCGTTCCGCCTTCCAGCTTCGCTATGCGCTCCAGCCGTATATCTACACTGAGGCGCGCAAGACCTATGACACCGGCGTTGCCTTCCTGCGCCCGCTCTACTACGACTGGCCAGACGCGAACGAATCCTATACCAGCAAGAACGAGTATCTCTTCGGCGATCAGATGCTGGTCGCACCCGTCGTCTCACCCGCAGACAAAACCAGCGGCCTGACAACCCAGCACGTTTGGCTGCCCGAAGGCGAGTGGATCGAGTGGCCGTCGGGCAGGCACTTCACCGGCCCCATCAGCGTCGATCGCAGCTTCTCCATCGAGCAGACACCGGTCTATGTGAAGACCGGCGCGATCGTGCCCACGCAGCCGCCCATGCTCTACACGGGACAAAAGCCCGTTGATCCGCTCATCGTGAACGTGTGGCCATTACGGCCGGGAGCGAACTCGAGCTACTCGGTCTACGAAGATTCCGGGGTTGCCGAGGAATATCAACGCGGCGTCTTCGCACGCACGCCGATCAGAACCTCGCAAACCGGCGACACGCTGCACGTTGAGATTGGCCCCCTCGAAGGCAGCTATCCAGGCATGCTCAAGTCGCGTAGCTACGAGTTGCGCCTGCCGGCGGACTGGCCTCCGGAAAGCGTGACTGTGAACGGTACGGTGATAAAGCGCGGCGATGCCACGGGCAAAGGCGGATGGAGTTTTGAAGGCAACACGCTCACAACGGTGATCCCGATTGCAACCACGAGCGTGGACAGCCGCATCAGCATTGAGATCCATCGCGCCACGGGCCTCATCGCGCGGCGTGACGATCTGGATGGATTTGCCGGAACCATGACGCGGCTGCGCGGCGCGTACGATGCACTGCAGAAAACCTGGCCAGTGGCAACGCCGCCCGATGCGCTGATCGATGCCATGCAGTCAGCCGACCGCTTAGGCTATCATCCGGAAAACGCGAAAGCAGAGATTGAACACTTTCACATGGCGCTCATCGATGCCCAACGAGCCGTGGACCGCACCCAGCAAAACTTTGCGGATCGGCTCGACAACTACGGCAAGCACATGAGTGCCGGCACTCTGCGCAGCATCGATCTCCAGACAGAGAAGAAGAACCGCATGGACGCTGTGGCCAAGGCTGTACAGCTGGTGCAGCAAGCCGATCGCTGAGTTTCCGGCAGCCGGATCGTTTGATCCCGCTGCCGACTTTGTGCCGGCCTTGTCGCCGACGAACGCGATTCACTCGTGGGAGCAGCACGTCGGCTTCGCCGCGTCCTTCGGATGCTCCCATCCAGCCTTCGCATCGACAAAGTAGCCGCCCTCGTATTTATCGTGGTGGCGCACCCACGCCATCGTGTGCGCCAGCGCACCCTCATCGCGTCCTTTGGGCACTAGGTCGAGAAAGTTGTAGGTGCCGACAAGAATATCAAGCCCGCGGGCATACGCCGAGTACGTGTGAGAGATCGCTCCGCCTTCGTCTTTGTAGAACACGCTGGCGCCGGGCGCTTCTTCGCTCGGAAACTGCGTCATCGCGTAGTTGTAGAGAATCTCACCCTTCGCGCGCTGTTCCGCAGTGAACGATACGTTGTAGTCGTAGTTGAAGTCCGAGCCGAACGATGAGACCCAGTGAAATTCCCATCCCATTCGCTCCTTGAATGCCGCAATCTCCGCATAGGGAGCATGCGAAACAACCACAAACGTCACATCGCGATGCGCCAGGTGAATCGTCATGCCGTCGAAGTGGTCCGCAAGGTACGAACAGCTCTTGCAGCCCTCTGCCCAGCCCGGTCCCAGCATGAAGTGATAGATCACCAATTGGCTGCGGCGATCGAACAGGTCGGCAAACGTCTCCCGTCCCTGCGGCCCTTCGAAGACGTACGGCTTCTCGACCCGCTCCCATGGCAGCTCGCGCCTCTGCCGGCTCAGCTCATCGCGCAGCCGCGTAAACTCCTTCTCTTGCGCGAGAAACTTCTTGCGCGCCCCGATCCATTCCGTGTGCGAAACCACATCAGGCCGCATTGCTGCAGTCGCCGTTGTTGTTGCCATGTTGAACCTCCTTCACGTCAGACTGGGTTGATTTTGGGGACCTTCGGGTCAGGATGACGCCGGTCAAAGCAGCCGCAAGGCCGCCCGTGCCAGCAATGCTGCCGGCAATCATCGCCGCCGTGGCAAGACAGAATGGGCACATGGCGAACTCTTCAACCCTGCGCGTGCACGTTCTGCAGGAACGGCGGCGGTTCGTCCGCGCTCGGCCCCCAGCTTGCCGGAACCGCAATACTGAGCAGTCGAAGATACACACAGAATTGGCCGCGATGCTGGTACCAGTGGTTCAGCATAATGTTGCGCAGAAACGCGCCTCTCGGTACCGCCACGACCTCCTTGCCTCCCACGATCAGCCGCCACGTCTCGTGCATCGCCGCATCATCGAACTGCGGCAGCAGCTCACGCACCGCTGCAACTCCCTCGTCGTGAACCTTCAGGATCTCGTCGCGGCTCGCCGACTGAGGGAAATTAAAGTCGGGATCAGTCGCTGGATTTGTGCTCACGAAACGCGCCACGCCACCGGGAACGGATGCCAGATGATACGCAAGCTGCCCGGCCGTCATCGATTTCTCATGCGGCTTCCAGGTCAGCTGGTCTTCGGGGACGCGCTCCAAAAACCGGCGGGTGATCGGTGCCTGCTCCTCGAACTCGGCCAGCAAGGACCGGGCGATCGACTGCGTAATTTCTGCGATTGCCATGAGATGTCTCCTGTATTGAGATCCGTCGTCTACTTCGAAGCCTTGCTCTCCGCGCGTTTGCGGGCTTGGTCGTTCATATAGCCCCAGCCCACAACAACGCCCTTCCTGTGCTGCTCCTGGATCAGGCCGAAGCCGGAGTGCTGGAAGTGGATCACGGTCACGTCGCCCTCTTCCTCCAGCCGATACTGCACGTTGTTCGCAACCGGATACGACATGAAAAGTGGCCCGGCAAATTCGATGAGCGTTGGCCGGTTAATAGCCTGCACGTTGGCCCAGAAGTGCCCGTTGTCACCGCCCATGTCACGGAACCACCGGCCGCCCGGGCGCGGCTCCAGCTTCATCGGCATAGGGGTGCCGTCCGGCTTCTCGTTTGCTGGGCCCAACTGCTCCAGCAGGGCGTCAAACGTGACATCGATGGGGGCGTTCACCCGGATCTCCTGGGTGACAGACAGCGAAAGGCTGTCGATTTCGGAAAGAGTCGTCGTCATGGTTTCTCCTTTTTCGCTGAATCGTGTTCGGAAATTTGCTTCGCCTTCGCTTCGGCGCGCTCTTTCACGCGCAGCAGCTGATGGCTCCAATAGCGTTCGAAAGTTTCGGTCCACTCATGCATGGGACGAATCGCCTCCGCGTTGGTCCGGTAGAACTTCTGCCGTCCCTGGCAGCGCATCCGCACCAAACCAGTGTCGCGCAGCACACGCAGGTGCTTCGACACCGAAGGCTGATCGATGCGCAAGACGTCGACAATCTCGCTCACCGCATGCTCCCGGACCACCAGCAGGGTGAGAATCTCGCGCCTGCGTGGCTCGGCCACTGCATTGAACGCATCGGAGGTTGTCGCTGCCCTCGCCATGTTTCCAATATATTCCCATATTGGCATATGTCAAGCAGAACTTTTCGGACTTTTGCACAGATCCAATGAAAGCGTTTGCAGGTCCATCCTCCCCGATTTACGATGCCTCGTGATGCAAAAACTGATTCTTTCCGTTGCCTTCTTCTGTCTCTCCTCTGCCTCCGTACTCTCAGCTCAGACCCCCGTCGACCCGCTCGCTCCGACTCTCGGCATCAAGTCAGCCGAGGACGTCGATCGCGAATGGCAGCAATCGGTAAGCAAATACGATGCCGAGCGCACTCGCCTGCTCGCCGACGCGGACAAGCAGGCGCACGATGGCCCCTTTCGTCCCGATTGGGCCACGCTGAATCAATACGAACCGCCGCAGTGGTACAGGGACGCCAAGTTCGGCATCTTCATTCACTGGGGCGTCTACTCCGTTCCCGCCGCTGAGAACGAGTGGTATCCGCGCAACATGTATCGTCCCGACGAAGGCGCCTACAAAAATTTCCATGAGCACCACGGCGGCGACGATCCAGCAAAGGGCTACAAAGATCTCATCCCGCTCTTTCGTGCCGAACACTTCGATGCCGCCGCTTGGGCCCGCGTTTTCAAAGAATCGGGCGCTCAGTACGTCGTCCCCGTTGCCGAACACCACGATGGCTTCTCGATGTACGACTCCGGCTTGAGCGACTGGACCGTCGTCAAGATGGGTCCGAAGCGCGATACGCTTGGTGAGTTGTCCAAAGCCATTCGCGGCGAAGGCCTGCACTTCGGCCTCAGCTCCCATCGCGCCGAGCACAACTTCTTCTATGACGGCGGCCGCTCCATCCGCTCCGATGTCAACGATCCAAAATACGCCTCGCTTTATGGACCGGCACATCAGTGGTTCGAGGCCGGCGGCGACGATCACAGCCTCATCAACGATTGGACCTGGGTGAGCGAGGCCTGGACCCGCGACTGGCTCGCCCGCGATACCGAGCTCGTCGAGAAGTACAAACCCGAGATTGTCTACTTCGACTGGTGGATCGGCCAGCCCAATTTCCGCCGCGCTGTCGCGGAGTTTGCTGCCTTCTACTACAACTACGCCGCGGCCCACGGTTACACGGGCGTCATCGATTTCAAAGATTACTCGCTGAATTGGAAAGCGGGCGTGCGCGACTTCGAGCGCGGACAGCAGGACCACATCGTGGCCGATCACTGGCAAACCGACACCTCCATCAGCGACAAGAGCTGGGGCTACATCGAGAACGATACCTTCAAGTCCCCGCAGTTCCTCATCGATCAGCTCATCGACATCGTGAGCAAAAATGGCAACCTGTTGCTCAACTTCGGACCGAAATCAGATGGCACCATTCCCGACGAGATTCGCGAGCGCCTTCTCGCCATGGGCTCATGGCTCAAGTTGAACGGCGAAGCCATCTATGGGACGACGCCATGGAAGACGTTCGGCGAGGGCCCCACCAAGGTCGAGGGCGGCGCGTTTCACGACACCGACACCAAGCCCTACACCTCCGACGATTTTCGCTTCACCGCAAAGGGCAGCACAGTCTACGCGATCGGCATGGCATGCCCACCTGCAGAAGGAGCAACTTCCCGCAAAGCAGTCATTCACTCGCTGGGCTGGGCACACGAAGGCGCCTCCCTTCCGGTCGGGAATATCGAACTGCTTGGCTCGATCGGCGAGGTCACGTGGACTCAGGGCGCCGAGGCTCTGAGCATCACTCTGCCCGAAGACGCGACCTGCCACTATGGCTACGCTCTCAAGCTGACGCCGGCAAAATGAGCGGGCCGTCAGGAGTCCTTGCATGAGTCCGGCACTTGATCGACGCCGCTTTCTCGCCGCTCTCGGATGTGGCACGGGTGCGCTCCTCTTGCCCCGCCGCGGCGCAGCTCTCGCCCCCTATCCCGCACGCGACGACGACAGGCCCGAGTATCATCTCCTTCCTCCGCACAACTGGATGAACGATCCCAACGGCCCCACTTGGTGGAAGGGCAAATATCACCTCTTCTACCAGCTCAATCCGCACGCGGCAGTGTGGGGCGATATGCACTGGGGCCATGCCATCAGCACCGACATGGTGCACTGGAAGCACGAACCGATCGCACTTGCACCCACCCCCGGCGGGCCTGACAGCAAAGGCTGCTTCAGCGGCTCGGCCGTCGTCTTGAAGGGGACACCGACCTTCATCTACACGGGCGTCCAAGATGCGCCGCCCGATCAGGTCACGCTGCACGACGGCAACGACAAGCTGCGCGAAACCCAGATTCTTGCCACCGCCGCAGATGATTCTCTGCTGCGCTGGAACAAGCTCGCCGCACCCGTCATCGCGACACCGCCGGAAGGCATGACCGTGACCGGCTTTCGCGATCCTTGTCCCTGGCGTGAAGCCGATGGGTGGTATCTCGGCATCGGCTCAGGCGAGCGTGGAAAAGGCGGATGCGTCCTGCTCTACCGTTCGCAGGATCTGCGCCACTGGGAGTACCTGCACAAACTCGCCGAGGGCAAGCCCAACGGCAAGGTCGCAGCGAATCCATGTGACAGCGGCGAGATGTGGGAGTGCCCCGATTTCTTCGAGGTCAACGGGAACTACTGCCTGTTCTATTCCACCGAAGGCAAGGTCATCTGGACAACTGGCGACTACGACCGGCCGGCGCATCGCTTCACGCCTAAGCGCCAGGGGGTGCTCGACCACGGCGCCTACTATGCGCCAAAAAGTTTTCGTGCGCCCGATGGCCGCCGCATCTTGTGGGGCTGGTTGCGCGAGACCCGTCCCGAATCCGAATTCTCCGCTGCCGGATGGGCAGGCGCCATGTCTCTGCCCCGCGTCCTCGCTGTCGACGCGCAGGGCCAGCTCGAAATGAAGCCGCCCGTCGAAATCGAATCGCTGCGCGGGCCGGAGGAGCGCACGTCACTCGAGCCCGGCCAGCCGCATCGCATCAAATTGGTCGGCCTCCGTCACGAGATCCAATTCACTGCAGGATTCTCCACTCGCCGCGTCTCCGTTCAACTGCATACTTCTGGCGCAACCGTCTGGGAGCTCATCCTCGACATCGCCGGCAACTCCGTCCAGTGTGGCGACATCCACTTCCCTCTGCCCAATCTGCCTTGGCCGCGTTCCTCACTCCGCATGTTCCTCGATGGCTCCGTCATTGAGTCCTTCATCGGAGGCCGCGAGGCTCTGACCAGCCGCGTCTACGGTCTGAAGCCCGGCATCTCCGAACTGACCATCTCAATCGAAGGCACGAAACGCGTCGCTCTCTCGCATTGGCCCGTCGATGCCATCTCCTCTGATCGCCTGACAACTTAGCCCGCGCCGCTCCTCTATAGTGATCGCTGAAGACATTCCCTTTCCAAGGACCCTCGATGACGCTCGATCGTCGCGGCTTTCTCTCCGCCTGCAGCCGCATTGGCATCGCTTCTCCGCTCTTTCCTGGAATTCTCTACACACTCGCCGCGCAGGCCCAAGATACAGACCAGTCGAAGCCGCCGACGATCACTCCGCAGATGATCGACGCGGCTGCCGTGCTGGCCGCAATCGGCCCATTCACCGACGAGCAGAAGAAGATGATGATCGATGGCCTCGTCGACAACAATGGCTCGTACAAGGCCATCCGCAAGCTCCAACTGCCCAACTCGGTCTCGCCGGCCTATGTGTTTCAGCCCCTGCCGCCAGGCGCACCGCTGCCGGGCGTGAACCAGAACATAATTTCCTTTGTCCCAATCGCGATCGTGCCCGATGCTCCCGCCCGCATCGAGGACCTCGCCTTCGCAACCGTCTCCGAACTCGGGTCACTCTTGCGCACGCGCAAAATCACCTCGCTCGCCCTCTCCCAGATGTTCCTCGCCCGCCTCAAGCGCTACGACACGAAGCTGCACTTTTTCACTAACCTCACCGAAGAACGCGCGCTGGCACAAGCCAAGGCCGCCGATGCCGAAATCGCTGCAGGCAAATACCGCGGCCCCCTGCACGGCATTCCCTGGGGCGCCAAAGATCTGCTCGCCGTGAAGGGCTATCCAACGACCTGGGGCGCCGGAGGCTTCGAACATCAGGTCATCGACGACGACGCAACCGTCGTCCAACGCCTCGACGCAGCCGGTGCAATCCTTGTCGCCAAGCTCACGCTGGGTGCACTCGCCATGGGCGATGTCTGGTACGGCGGGCGCACGCGTAATCCGTGGAACCCTCGGCAGGGCTCAAGCGGTTCCTCGGCAGGTCCGGCCAGCGCGGTCGCTGCTGGCTGCCTACCGTTCGCCATCGGCTCCGAAACGCTGGGCTCCATCTCATCTCCATCGACCCGCTGCGGCACCACTGGCCTCCGTCCGACCTTCGGCTTCGTCCCGCGCACCGGAGCCATGGCCCTGAGCTGGACCATGGATAAACTCGGCCCCATCGCACGCTCCGCAGAAGACTGCGCGCTCGTTCTGCAGACCATCACCGGCCCCGACGGGAAAGATGCATCCGTCGCGCCCGCCGAGTTTGCCTGGAACGGAAACCTCGACTGGCATTCGCTGCGCGTCGGCTACCTCAAAAGCGAATTCGACCCGTTGCCTTCGCTCAAACCTGAAGAAACCCCCGCGAACGAATCCCCCGACAAGAAGAAGGAACGCGAAAAGCGCCATGCCGAGCAAATCGCCGCGCACGCACGCCGCGCCCACGACCAGCGCTACGATCTTGCCGCGCTCGACAAGCTGCGCAGCATGGGCGTGAAGCTGATTCCGGTCGAGCTGCCCAATCTTCCCTACGGAGCCATGGCCGACTTGCTGGCAGCAGAAGCCGCAGCAGCCTTCGACGATCTCACCCGGAGCGGCCGCGACGGCCTGCTCACTGCACAAGGCCCTGAAGATTGGCCGAACTCATTCCGAATCGCGCGTTTCTATCCCGCAGTGGAATACATCCAAGCCAATCGTGCGCGGTCTCTTGCCGTCCAGCAAGTCTCGGCGCTCTTCGATCAGGTCGACATCGTCGTCACACCCACAACCGGCAAACAACTTGTCGCGACCAATCTCACCGGGCATCCGGCCCTGATCGTCCCCAACGGCTTTCGAGGACCCGATGCGCCTAAGCCGCCCCAGATTGACGATGGCGACAACGACGACATTGGCGGTCCTGGCACGCCCGTCTCGCTTACATTTCTCGCCGGCCACTATCGCGACGCGCATCTAGCTGCCTTCGCGCAGGCGTATCAGCAGGCGACCGACTTCCACAAGCAACACCCCACGCTGGACTGATCATTCACAAACAGATCAGGCCGCGCGCTATCTCGGCACACGCATCGCAGTCATGGAAAAAGCCCGGCTCGTGGAGATCGGAGAAGCAGAAGCGCTCTGCGCGGCTCCTCGCGAGGCCTACACGCGCCAGTTGCTCACAGCCACGTCGGAGTTACCCTCCAGCGCGGCATAAGCCACATCCTACTGTGGCTTCGTTTCGGCCTGCGGCGCGCTCGTCGCCGGCGCTGCGGTCGATGGTGTGCTCGAAGGCGGAGACGGTGCGGCGGGTTGCCCGGTCGTTGTGCCCGGTTGTCCAGCGGGCGCAGCAGGCTTCGCGGCGCCTGCTGGGAGCCCCGGCGACATGCCGCTTCCAATCGGCATATGTCCAGGCGGCAATACAGCCCCGGGACGAACGGGATTCGCGATCGGATGGTTCGGTGGCATCTGCATCTCCACCACCTCCACCAACTCTATGTCGAAGATAAGATCGGCCTTCGGAGGAATACCAGGATGCGCAGGATCCGGACCAGGTCTTCCACGCGCCCCGTAGGCAAGCTGCCAGGGGATGAAGAGTCTGCGTTTACCGCCGACCTTCATGCCGTCAAAGCCCTGATCGAAGCCCGGAATCACACGGCCGAAACCCTGCACGAAGCTGATCGGCTGCGCATCGGCGAGTTTGGGCTTGCCGTCGTCTCCCATCACCGGCTTGCCGTCCTTGTCGCGGAGAGGCTGACGATGGTCTTCCGATGAGTCGAACTTGTGACCGTCCGCAGCCAGATATCCGGTGTAGAGCACCTTATAGACCTTGTTTGGTTCCGCTGCGGCGCCTGTGCCGATCTTCAGATCCTGGTAGCGCAGCGCGAACGCGGTCTTGATGACGCCGCGCCCGCGCGGAATCCCCGGCGGCAATCTAAAAGCGCCAGCCGTTGCAGAAGCTGGAGCCTTGGCGGGCGTTGTGGCTTTCGCCGGGGCCGCAGGTGGCGGCGCTGTTTGTGCGCTCGCCAAAGCCATGCCTGCGGACAAAACAAGTGAAGAGAGGAGAAGATGCTTCATGCGAGACAGAGACTCCCGTTTGCTTCTCCTCGGAGTGTATCAGGACGCCCGCTCCTCCCCAGGCGTTGCTCCAACTCAATCAACGCCAAAGCCTTATACATCTTTATGCACTGCGCCGTTAAAGTGAAGTATGTCCGTCGGCGTCATGTCCTTTCTTCATCTTCTCTGGCTTCCTGTCGCATCCCTATTTGCGGGCGTGTTGAACGCCATCGCAGGCGGTGGTTCGTTTCTCTCACTCCCGGCCTTGATTGCCGGCACCTCGGCTGTCGGCGTGGGAGCAGTCTCTGCACAAGCCACCAACACCGTTGCCCTCTGGCCGGGCCAGCTCACCTCGCTCGTCGCATTCCGCCATCTCCTGCGCGAGTACGGATGGAAGCTCCTGCCGATCTCTGTCGCCTCCGGCGTCGGCGGATGGCTGGGCGGCGAGCTCCTTCTCAAAACCGGAAACAAGATGTTCCGCGAGCTGCTTCCCTGGCTGCTGCTCTTCGCCGCAGTCATGTTCGTGCTCAGTTTTCCGCTCGGCAAATGGCTGCAAACGCTTTCCGGCGGCAAACGCTACAACACATGGCTGCTCGTTGGCATGGTGCTCGTCAGCGTCTATGTGGGCTACTTCGGCGCAGGCGGCGGTTTCCTGGTGATGGCTCTCCTCGGCATCTGCGGCGTCCACGACATCCACGAGATGAACGCGCTCAAAGTCGTCACTGCAGTCGTCTCCATCGGCATTCCAGTGTTCACCTTCATCGCCGCCGGTCGCGTGCAGTGGCGCTTCTGCCTCGAGATGGCGATCCTGGCTGGCATCGGCGGCTACTTCGGCGCACACTACAGCCGCAGGATCAATCAGCGTGTGATGCGCTGGACCGTGGCGCTCATCGGCTTCATCACCGCCGGATACTTCTTCGCGGCAAACTAATGCACCATCCGTAGCCTGATCGACGCCACTTCGCGGATCGCAGAACCTTCGCCATACCGATTGGTCTTTACCAAAACCCGTCGGTCGAGCTGCTCCCATCTTCTGTGAACTACGAACTCGTAACTGTGAACTGGTCTAAAAGCATTCCCGCCAACAGCGCAGTCCGCGGCGCCAGATGCTCGATCACCACGGACTCATGTGAAGCATGTGCGCCCTCACCCACTGCGCCCATTCCATCCAGCGTCGAAATGCCCAGTGCCGAGGTGAAGTTTCCATCCGAGGCGCCGCCAGTCGCCGCCTCATCGAGCACGAACCCCAGCTCCCCCGCGAGCGAGCGCGCCTTGCGATAGAGCTTCACCGTCCCAGCCGTCCGCTCCATCGGCGGACGATTCACGCCGCCTGAAACGATCAACGAACATCGCTTGTCGTGCGCACGCAGCGCCGCAAACTTGCGCTCGATGCGCGGCTCATCGGACTTTCGCGCAATCCGCACATCGACTTCGGCCCAGGCCTGCGCCGGAATCACGTTCGTCTTGCTGCCACCGCCGGCCGTTCCTACGCTCACCGTCAGCCCTCGCTTCAAATCGGTCCATGCGCTCACCGTCTGCATCGCACGCGATAGCTCGAGCAACGCACTCGCGCCTTTTTCAAAGTCCACGCCGGCATGCGCGGCAATGCCCTTCACATCGATGCGCCAATTCCCCGTGCCCTTGCGCGCCGTCTTGTAGGCCAACCCCTGCGCCGGCTCCAGCACATAGACAGCCGCGCACTCCGCAGCCAGCCGCTCCGTGATCGGGCGCGACACGGGACTCCCAATCTCTTCGTCGCTGTTGAGCAACAGCACAACTTCACGCCCGAGCAGATTCGCCTCAATGAGAATTTCGATCGCAGTGAAGGCCATCGCCACGCCTGCCTTCATATCGAGTGTGCCCGGCCCCCACAGGCGTCCTTCGCCAACCCGGCACGGCATCTTTTTCAGTATGCCCACCGGCCAAACCGTGTCGAGATGCCCGAGCAGCAGAGTTCGACCATCCTTCACCTTCGGCCCGAATCGCACCTCCAGCACATCGCCAAATGCTCTTTGCCGATGAAGCCGGACACGGCCTCCCAGCTCCTTTGCGTGCGCAGCAGCAAGCGCAACACACGCGTCCACGCCAGCCTTATCATCCGAAGGCGACTCCGAAACGACGAGCCGCTTCGTCAACTCGATTAAGTCGCGCTCTTTTCCCCGCGCGCCAGCCAGCAAGGCGCGCACCGGCACACCCTGCACCTCGTTGTCGTTGCCCACCGTTTGTGATTTCACCGGGTCTGATTGTATGCGGCGAGAGCCGTATCTACTCTGCCGAGCGTCATCATAGTAACGAACGGCCTGCTCGATCGCTCAGTTTTCTTAACGCTTTGCTCAGCTACATAAGGCAATTATTTTAAGTAAGTTATCCAACCTTTCGAAATTTCTTCGCTGCCCGAAAAAGTGGCAGACCAACTCCACTCTGTGGCTAAAATGCCACAGGCCCATTCCGCATTTCACGTCTAATCTAGCGATTGCAAGTTTTCCACAGTAAAAGAGGGCCCTCTGTCACACTCGACCCACATGGAGCAGACGCTCGCTGAATCGCTCGCCTTCACGGGAGTCGGTCTCCACTCTGGCGTGCCTGTTTCCATGCGCCTCTTGCCGGCTCCGGCCGGTTCCGGCATCGTCTTTCGTCGCACCGATCTTGACGACTTCGAAATCCCCGCCATCGGTCGCAACGTCGCCAAGGTCAGCTACGCAACCAGCCTCATGCGCCAGGGCGTACTGATCTCCACCACCGAGCATCTTCTCTCCGCCCTCATCGGCATGGGCATCGACAACGTCATCGTCGAGCTCGACAACCTCGAACTCCCGATCCTCGATGGCAGTGCCCAGCCCTATGTCGCCGCCATTCTCGACAGCGGCATTCATGTGCAGCGCCGCCGTCGCGAGTACATGCGCGTGCTCAAACCGGTCGAGGTCCGCGAAGGCAATAAGTTCATCGCCGTCTATCCGGGCTCGGGCTATCGCATTCAATACACCATCGACTTCCCGGCCCCCATCGGTAAGCAGGAAGCCAGCGTCGATCTTGCTGCCGACACCTACGGCACGCAGATCGCTGGTGCGCGCACCTTCGGGTACAAAGCCGACGAAAAGAAGCTGCGCGACATGGGTCTGATTCGCGGCGCAGGTCCCGAAAACGCGATTGTGCTGGGACCCAAAGGTCCCGAGAACGGTCCGCTGCGCTTCAAGGATGAGTACGTCCGCCACAAGGTGCTCGACCTGATTGGCGATCTCGCTCTCGCCGGCCGCCGCATCGAGGGTCACGTCGTCGCCGAACGTGCCGGGCACGCGATGCACACAGCCTTGGTCTCACGCCTATTGAAAGATCGCTCCGCATGGGAGTTCGTGCGCGTTCCCGTGGCGGCTCCCGCAGCCGAAGAAACCGACTCGCTCTCCGCCGTCGCCGTCCGCCGCCCCGCCCTCATGGGCGCCTAGCGCGGCAGGGTCGCCCCTTTTTCTCACCCATCGACCACCATCGTTCGCGCCGACACTGCGGTGTCATCCCGAGAACCCGCGCGTCTGGGACCCGATAACGACGCGAGTCGTTGTCGGCTAAGCGGGGCGAGGGATCTGTATGAGGTTTTCGTCTTACGCAAACAGAATCCGCATCGGCGTCGCCGCCGGAGTATTCTTCCCCAGCTTCGCCAACTCGCCGGTCTTCGGATCGCGCGCAATCACACTGATCCAGCTCGAATCCTGATTCGCCACCAGCATCCAGCGCTCCGTCGGATCGAGCACGAAGTTCCGCGGCGTCTTCCCTCCGCAATCGAAGCGTTTGATCGGCGTCAGAGCTCCGCTGTTCGCGTCAGCTCTGAAACCGTAGAGAAAATCCTGGCCGCGATTGGCGAAGTAGACAAAGCACCCGTCGCGTGTGATCACCGTATCGCAGCCGGTCGACACCACCGCGCTTTTCTCACCCGCCGGCAACAGCTCGACGGTCGTCACCAGAGAAAAGTTCCCGTCAGCCTTGTGCCACTCGAGCACATCGACGCTCGATGTCAGCTCGTTCATGCTGTAGGCCGTCTGCCCGTTGGGATGGAAGTGCAGCGTCCGCGGTCCCGCCCCGGGCTTGGCGTGATACGCGCCGGCTTTCGTCAACTGCGCCGTCGCCGTATCCTGGCGATAGATATGGATCATGTCGCCGCCCAGGTCGTTAATGTAGGCGAAGCGATTATCCGGCGAGAACGAGCAGAAGTGCGCGTGCGCCGCCTCCTGCCGGTCTGGATTCGGCCCATGAACCGTGTAGTGCTCTGTCCATACTGCCGAACTCAGCTTGCCATCCGTCACCAGAAAACTCGCCGCCGCGCCTCCGCCATAGTCCGCCGACAGCAACACACGCCCTGTGCGATCGAGTCCGATGTGGCACGTGCCTTTCGCCGCCGAATTCTCCGCCGAAATCGGCTGAAGCGCGCCGTCGTGCACGCTGAAGCTCGCCACCTCGCCCGTCGCTTTGCCGTTAAAGCTATCGACCTCGCACGCCGCAAACAGGTACTTGCAGTCGGGCGAGTAGAGGAGCCAATCCACCGTCGACACGTGCGCAGCGACACCGGCTGCGGTCAGTTGTCCGGTTGCAGAATCCCAGTCGTAGGCCAGGATCCCGTTCTCGGTGCCCGAGCCGACAAACACACGCTGGCTGTTGGGGGCGGCATTGCTCTGAGCGGCAGCGGCGATGGCTGCAGCAGAAGCACTCTTCAAAAAGTTGCGGCGTGAAAGATTTCGCATGGCAGATGCGATTGTCGCCGATGACGCTGTCACCGCGCCAGCCAATCCCTGCTCTTAGACTGAGACACAGGGAGCGCCTGTGTCGCACTTCATCAGCTTTGTCCGCATTCCCGCACTGGCCATCCGCCAGCACTTGCGGCCGCTTCCCCCGATGGCCGTCCTCGACGAAGACTGCATCCGTATGCATGTCTGGCCACACGACATCGACTTCAACCTGCACATGAACAACGCGCGCTACCTCAGCGTGATGGACTACGCGCGGATGCATCTGCTGGCGCGCAGCGGTCTGCTCGAGCACATCGTCCGATCCCGATGGCAGCCGCTCGTCGGTGCCGTTTGGATGACCTATCGCCGCCCCCTGCCCCTGTTCTCCGCCTTCACCATCGGGTCTCGTTTGGTGTGTTGGGACGACCGCTGGTTCTATATCGAACAACGCTTCACTGGGCGCGAAGGTCTCGCCGCCATCGGCTGGGTGAAGGGCGCGCTGCGCGACAAGAGCGGTCCGATTAAACCTCAGACACCTCTGGCGCGCGTTCATCCCGGCGTGGTCAGCCCACCTATGCCCGGCACTATTGCGCAATGGAACGAGCTGACCCGCGAAAAACTCAACGGCCCAGTGTGAAGACCACGTTCACCGTCGTCTCCACTTCCACCGGCAGATTGTTCAGCAAATACGGCCTATAGCGCCACGACTTCACTGCATCGAGCGCAGCCTGTTGCAACAGCGCCGGGCCGCTCACTACGCGCAGATTTTCGATCGTTCCACTCTTCGAAATCATCGCCTGCAGCACGACGGTTCCCTGCACACCCGCCTCGCGCGCAATCACCGGATAGGGCGGCGCAGGTTTGCACAACGCCAGACCCGCTACCAGCACCGAAGACAAACGCACCGGCCCCACCACATCGGGATGCTCCACGACAACATGATGAACCGCGAACGCGCCTAATCCACTCGGCACGCCCACGCTGTCATCGAGGCTGGAGATCGCTTCACCCGGTGCGCCCTCGGGTCGGGCATTCACCAGCGGGTCCCGAGGAATGACCTGCGGCGCTAGGATCACACCATTCGGCATCTCCGATCTGCCATGAAACGCGCGTTGCGGCTCTTGTTGTGCCGGCGGCGGAGTCGCCGGTGGAGGCGGTGCGGTCAGCAGAAAGCTCAGCGCCTGGCGCGGCAACGCTTCGGGATAGATCAGGGGAATCAGGATCAACCCGAGAAGGATTGCTCCGTTGAAGAGAAAGGTTGCGATCATCCAACCACGGCTGCGCGTCCGGATCCTGCCTGTCGACTCGAACGTGGAATCTTCAAACATGGCGTGCCTCCTGCTCGCGGCCTGCTCGCTCAGACCAGGCCGCAAGCTCTGCAGTCGCGCCGAGACAAGAGGCACAGGCGCGCGATCTCCCACACGCAACGCCGCAATCGGCGCGGGTGCGGAGTCTCAACCACCCCTGCGACGAAATTCTGTCGCCGAGATCCGAGGCGTGCTCATCCCGTTCGGAACCACTGTGCTTCTGTAGACACCGCGATCGCAGCGAATGTTCCCGCCAGCAAAAACAAAGCGGACGCTCCGAAGAGCGCCCGCTTCGCCGCACAATCAGTCTCGATCAATCAGGCAAATAATATGTGCCTGCCACATCGAAGCCGGCCTCCACCGTGGGTGCGTTCGTGCTCGGCTGTCCGCCGCCCACGCTCACCGTGTAGTGCCCTTCGGCAATAATCGGCTGTCCTGCCTCGGTCACCATGCTCAGGTCGCGTGGATGCAGCTTGAACTCCACCGTCTTCGATTCGCCCGGCGCCAGATGCACGCGCTCGAATCCGCGCAGGGCGCGGAGCGGAGCACCGTCCACCTTCGGGAAGCTCAGGTAAAGCTCGGCAACTTCGTCTCCGGCCACCTTGCCCGTGTTCGTCACCGTCACTGCAGCCGTCATTGCCTCACCCGCCTTCACCGGCGTAGTCGGCACTGTCAGCTTGCTGAAGGCGAACTTCGTATAGCTCAGTCCATAGCCGAACGGATACAACGGCGTGCCTGTAAAGTACCGGTAGGTCCGGCCCTTCATCGCGTAGTCCTCAAACGGCGGCAGCTGGTCTACCCCCTTGTAGAACGTCACAGGCAGTTTGCCTCCCGGATCGTTGACACCCGCCAGCGTCTCTGCCACCGCCGATCCGCCCTCCTCGCCCGGATACCACGCATCTACAATCGCGTTCGCATGTTCTGCGGCCCAGTTCACCGCCAACGCGCTGCCGTTCGTCAGTACTACAACCAGCGGCCTGCCGGTCGCAGCCAGCGCCTCCAGCAAATCCTGCTCTGGCTTCGGCAGGTCGATGCTTGTGCGGTCGCCGCCCTTGAAGCCCGGCTCTTCGACCTGCATCTCTTCGCCTTCCAGTTCGCTCGTGATGCCCACAACCGCCACCACTACATCGGCCTTCTTCGCCGCGTCAATCGCCGCCTGCTGCGGCTTCAAATCCACCTTCGACCACACCAACTGCGCCTTCATCTCTTCGCTTCCGAAGCCGGCCGCGTACTGCACCTCCAGCTTCGCGGGCTTGCCCGCCTCCAGATGCACCCGCCCCAGCTTCGCGGTCTTTCCGTCTCCCCCATAGCTTGAGGTCACGCTCTTGCCGTCCAGTTGCATCCTGAAAAAGCCTGACGCCACCATGCCCAGGTTGTAGTCGCCCGTCTCGGTTGCGGTCAGCATGCCTTGCCAGCGAATCGCCAGCGGCGTCACCGACGCAGCGTCCGCCGGAAGTCCGCTCTTCGTCTCGTCAATCGTCTCTTCCACGCGCTCGGCCACCGGCTTCGCTGCAGCCGGGTTGTTCAGGTTGCTCATGTCGAGCTTCGAATAGCTCGCTTTGATACCCGGCTTGCCGTCCACCGTGAGCGCGCTCGCCGGCACCGGCGCTGCATCGCTTCCCAGGAACTGCGTTCCCGCCTCATAGCTGATCGTCGCCTTGGAGAACTCCTTCTTGATTCCCTCCAGAATCGATACCGTATGCGTGGGGATGCCGTTGTAGTTGCCCAGCAGCACGCGCGTCTGATCGGCCAGCGGACCCACCACCGCGATCTTGGTGCCTGCGGTCTTCAACGGAAGAACGCCATCGTTCTTCAGCAGCACCATCGACTCGTTCGCTAGCGTGCGCGCCAATGCGCGATGCTCCTCGCTGTTCAACTCCTTCTCATCGATCTTCGTGTAAGGCACCATCTCCGGTGGATCGAACATGCCCAGCTTGATCCGCGCCGTGAATAGTCGTGTCACTGCGCGATCGATCTCGCTTTCGCTCAGGTAGCCCTCGTGCACCGCATCCAGATAGGGCTTGTAGTCGTGGTCGTCCTTCACGTCGAAGGTAAAGTCCACGCACTCGTTATCCATGCCGCGCCGCAGGCTCACCGCCGAGCTCTCTGCTTGCGTCGTGTTGAAGCTGTGTCCGGCCTGAATATCCAGCACCGCGCCACAATCGCTCACGACGTAACCGTTGAAGTTCCACCAGCCGCGCAGCTGGTCCTCCAGCAGAAACTCGTTCGCGCAGGCAGGCTGCCCGTTGATGCTGTTGTAGGCGCACATCACGCTGTCCGCCTTGCCTTCCACGACCGTCGCCCTGAACGCCGGCAGATAGGTATCCAGCTCGTCGTGCCGGCTCACATCCACATTCGCCGTGTGGCGTGTCGGCTCCGGTCCCGAGTGTACGGCGTAGTGCTTCGGCGTCGAGATCACGCGATAGTAGCGCGGATCGTCGCCCTGCATACCCCGCACAAACGCCACGCCCATACGTGCTGTCAGGAACGGATCTTCGCCGTAGGTCTCCTGCCCGCGGCCCCACCGCGGATCGCGAAAGATGTTGATGTTCGGCGCCCAGAAGTCGAGCCCCTGGAAGATCCGGCTGTAGCCGCCGTTCTCCTTCACGGCCATCTCGTGCTTCACACGCGCTTCGATGCTGATGTCCACCGCCATCTGGTGGATAGTCGCCGGGTCGAAGGTTGCCCCCAGGCCGATGGGCTCGGGAAACTCCGTCGTGCCATTCACCGCCACGCCGTGCAGCGACTCGCTCCACCAGTCATACCGCGGAATGTTCAGCCGCGGAATCGCACGCGCCTGATTCACCAGCTGGGTGGCCTTCTCTTCCAGCGTCATGCGACTCACTAGGTCCGCTGCGCGCTTCTCCGGCGGCAAGTTGGTGTCGAGATACGACGGCTTCGGTGCATCCTGTGCCGAAGCAAACAACACAAGTCCACATCCCATCAATCCGGCTGCGACGATCCGCAATCCAAGGCTCTTCATCACACGTTCTCCGAGGTCTAAATGGTGATCGATTGACTTCTCAAGACGAGAAAAATCCTGCGCCTCTCCCGGCTGCCAACACTAAAGCCGCAGACAGTACCTGTCAAGCTGAGTTGTGACAGGATTCTCCCTATCAAAATCGCTTTACTTCAAGATCATTCCACTTTCCCTTTTCACGGCCAAAGTAACTGTTTCTCGTCCCTCCTCGCACTCCGATAGCGCCCGATGTAACCTTCTTGCGCGAAACCCAGTAATCCTAAATGAAAGGGGAAGCTCGGATGCGGGACGAGACAAGAACCGTCCTCGAAGAGTTCCGGAGCGGCCATCCGGAGACCTTCCCCGACGCATTCGAAACGCTTTTCCGGATGTACCAGCGCACGGTTTACGGCTGGCTCCTGCGCATCGTCCGCAACCCGTCCGCGGCCGAGGATCTGACGGTGGAAACTTTCTGGCGCATCTATCGTTCTCACGCTCGCTTCGATCCTGCGCGCGGATTTGAGGCTTGGGCCCGCACCATCGCCACCCACGCCGCGATCGACTGGCTACGCGTGCAGAAAGCCGAGACCGAATTGCTCGTCGACGTTGCGGCTGCGCCAACCAGCGATCCAGCCATCTCGGAAGAGGTGCGCCGTAAGACCGCAGCCGCTTTCTCGCGCCTGCCGCCCAAGCTGCGCGTTGCCGCCGTTCTCGCAGTTGTCGAGGAGTTGCCGCACAAAGAAGTCGCCACCGCTCTCGGAATCTCCGTCACCGCAGTCAAGGTGCGCGTCTTCCGCGCCCTACGACTGCTTCGCACAGATCTACAACAACAGGGGATTACACCATGAATGCACACGACGAAGAGCGAATCAAAAAGCTGCTCAAAGACTCACTTCCGCCCATCGGCGACGCCGAGCCTCCACGCGATCTCTGGCCGCAGATGTTGCGCCGGCTCGACGCCCGGACGGTCTCTGTGCCGTGGTTTGATTGGGCGCTTGCTGGCGGACTCGCGGTCTTCACTCTCGCGTTGCCTGCATCGATCCCCGTGCTTCTCTATTACCTCTGATCGGAAAGTGAGGACACCATGAACCCCCATCCCTACCTGCGCGCATTCCTTGCCGGAGCCTTTGTGCCCACGCTCGGCCTTCCGCTGATGCTGACCGGTTTCGTGGTCACGCGCCTCGTGCTGCAGTTTCCCTTCCCCATGGAGCGCGGCCTCGTATTTCCGATGGCACTGGTGCCAAGCCTGTGGGCCCTCTGGAACATGCTCTGGCTCGGCTCGCACACGCGAAGTCATCTGCCGCTCGGTCTGCATGGCGCACTGCTGCCTCTGCTGCTGGTGCCCTCGGGAGCAATCCTGGGCAGTTGCCTTGGGATTCTTAGCTTGGGATCGCGCGGAGTGACTTGGTTCCACGCTGTCTATGTGCCCTACGCCTGGATCGCACCATGCTTCCTCGCAGCCCTGGCCGGCTACTACCTGCTGTGGAAGTACGTCGTCGGTTTTCTGAACCGCACCCTCGGCATCGCCTGAAACCAATCGCCAACCCACGCCACGAAAAGAGAAGGAAATGTTCGTCCTCATGCGCACACTCACTTACGCGTCCCTGTTCATTGGTTTCGTTCTGGTCTACCTGCCTTCACGCGTGCTGGCATGGGCCGGCATCAGCCACCCCGCGGAGATCGGCTGGGCACAGATCGCAGGCATCGCGATCTGCACTCTCGGTGCGGCCTTCGCGCTTTGGTGTGTGGGTGCCTTCGCCTGGATAGGTAAGGGCACACCCGCTCCCTTCGATCCGCCGCGCCGCCTCGTGATGCATGGCCCCTATCGCTTCGTCCGCAATCCGATGTACATCGGCGCGACAACCGCTCTCGCAGGCGCAGCTCTCTACTTTGCGTCGTGGGGTCTCCTCGCCTTCGTCTGCGGATTCCTGCTCGTCACGCATCTCTTCGTTGTCCTCTACGAAGAGCCGACGCTGCGCCGTCTTTTCGGTCCGGAGTACACCGACTACTGCGCACATGTCGATCGCTGGCGTCCGCACCTGCGTGCTGCCCATTAACTGGCAGGCTCGAAGAAATCCTTGAGCCCCGCCCGCACCGCGTGCGCCGCCATCGAGGCCTGAATCTCCAGCGCCAACGCCAGAGCGTCGCGACCTTGCCGAGCCGTGACGCACGTCGGTTTTCTCGTCCGCACCGACTCAACAAACGACTCGATCTCCAGCCGCAACGGCTCGCCCGGCTGTACCGGAGGCTTCGCGAACGACAACCCCGGCCCAGGTCCGCTCTTCGCGCCAGCGGCCAATTGCGCCAGCACCGCCGGATCGATCGTGCCGCCTTCAAGCGCAGCCGCAATTTCCAGCGGCACGCTGCCGTCCAGGCGGATCACCAGCAAATCGCGCCGCGCATAATCAACGGACACATACTGCCGCGGTTCAAAGAACCTTAGCTTGCGAACCCGCTCCGTCGACACACGCGACGCCGTGAAATTCGCCACGCAGCCCGACTCGAACTCCACCCGCACATTGGCAATGTCGACCTTGGGCGACAGAATCGGCAACCCCACAGCGCGCACCTCGCGCACTGGCGAGTTCGCAAAGGTCAGCACAATGTCCAGATCGTGGATCATCAGGTCCAGCACGACGTCCACATCGAGCGCCCGCGGCGTGAAAATGGAGAGCCGATGCGCCTCAAAGAACATCGGCCGGCGCACTTTGGGCTGCACCGCCAATACTGCTGGGTTAAAACGTTCCAGATGCCCTGGCTGCAGAATGCGATCTTTCTTCCCGGCCAGCGTGAGCAGCTCGTCTGCCTCCGCAAGCGTAGCCGCCAGCGGCTTCTCCACCAGCAGGTCCAGCCCCGCATCCAACAGCACTGACGCAACCGCATGGTGATGCACGGTGGGCACGGCAACACTGGCCGCAGTGCAGTTCACCCCCGCGCGCAGCAGTTCGTCCACGCTCGCAAAAACCGGAATGCTGTAGCTCTGGGCCGTCTCTTCGGCGCGCTTGGCCTCGGGCTCCACTGCCGCCACAAGGAGAACCGGAAAACCACTTGTTTCCAGTTCGCGGTACACGCGAAGATGGTTGCGGCCGAATGCGCCTGCCCCTACAACCGCAACGCGCACCATGGGCTCAGCAGCTATTGGGATGCCCCTTTGCCTTCGACCGCCTTCAGGCAGCGGCCATAGAGCTCAAGCAGTTGGTTCACATATTCTTCGGGCTTGGTCGCAGCCGCTCCGCTAAAGCCGGTCGAGCCGGCTGCAGGGCGTCCCACGCCGGAAGTTCCAGCGACAAATTTAAGCAGGTCGAGTGCGATATCTTCATTGCGCCGGATGCCCAGTGCGCCACCGTCAATCGAATCCATCGTGAAATGTTCTCCGAAAAGGATGCTACCAGAGAACGGCGTGCACTGAGGAGCAGGACACCTCGCCGCGATACCCTGAACGGATGCGTGTCCTTTCGTGGTTTCGCGACCCAGTCTTTTTGTTAGGTCTTGTCGCGGGACTCATCGCCTTTGCTGTTCAGTCGGGCGAACTGGGCTCCGCCGACACGCAGCATCGCCTCAACTCCACCCACGCTTTCTGGACGTCGGAGCCACCGGTCTACGACTGGGAATATCCCGAGTTCGGCGTCCACGGCCGCGACGGCCGTCTGCAGAGCTGGTACGGCATCGGTCAGTCTCTGCTCATGCTCCCGCAAGACACGATCGGAACCGTCCTCGAAGATCTGCCCCTCTTTGCGCATTACAAGAACACCGACCCCACGGTCCGCAACATCTTCGTCAGCTACTCCACCAACATCATCGTCACCGTCCTCACTGCACTCGTCTGTTTCCGCCTTCTGCGCCAATTCGCGTTTAGCATCAATCACTCCATCGCCGGCACGCTCGCCTTGTTGATCGCTACCACCCACCTGCACTACACGCAGAACATGATGGAGAACAACTACATCTTTCTGCTCACCATAGTGGGCGTCTCCTTCGAATATGAGTGGCTCCAGACCGGCAGCCGTCGCGCCCTGCTCATTGGCACCTGTGCCTTCGGCCTCAACCTGCTCACCCGCCTCACCACCGGCCTCGATTTTCTCGCCGGCGTCGCCTTCGTCCTTCTGATCCTTTGGTTCGAGCACGCCTCCGAGTTCTGGCCTCGCCTCAAGACGTACGCCGCTGCCGCGATCCCAGTGTTGTGCTTCTTCGGCCTGCTCGATCGCCTCTACCAGGTCTACCGTTTCGGCTCGTTTACCAACACCTACGTCAGCGTCGTCGCCAAGGAAACGCTCGCGCGCCACCCGGACTGGCCCAAAACCTACCCGTTCGAGACCCCCTTTCACATCGGCTTCTTCGGTGCTCTCTTTGCACCCGAAAAATCCATCTTCCTCTTCGATCCCCTGCTCATCCTCGCCATCCTCGTCACTATCCTCGGCTGGAAGCGATTCAATCCCGCGATTCGCGCCTACACCATTGCCTCCGGCCTCATGCTGCTTGCCTACATCTGCTTCTACGCGCGCTACACAGTGTGGAGCGGCGACGACGCCTGGGGCGACCGTTACGTCTCCACCTCTGTCGAACTTGCATCGTTGCTCGCTGTGCCGCTCCTGCTCCGCCATCGCGCCCAACTCGGCCGCTCGGTCTGGATCATCGGTATCGCCCTCCTCGCCATCGGCACCGTCATCCAACTCGCTTCGCTCGCCTTCTGGATGCCACTCGAACTGTACCAAATGGAGGTCTTCGGCCATCCCACCTTCGTCATTGCGCTCCGCATGAAAAACATCCTCGCCTTCGCCCTCGACCAGATGGATGCCTGGGGCCTCAACACCCCCTCCCTCCAGGAAGATCCCTGGGACTATGTCCACATGACCACCTGGAACCTCCTTCCCTTTCTTCTCAAGCGTGTCGGCGTAGGCCCCGCATGGGCCGTGCGCATCGTCTTCGCCGTTTGGTTCGCCGCACTCGCTGCCCTCGCCGCTGCGTGTCTGCGTCTCCGTGCTGTGTGCCGCTCCTTGCGTCCTGAAACCGAGCAGCGGCCGTGCTGACCGCCTACATCGGAATGGGCGCAAACCTCCCCAGCCCCGCTGGACGGCCCGCCGCCACACTCGCAGCCGCCCTCGAACATTTGCAATCGCTCGGTCGCATCGTGTGTCGCTCCTCGCTCTATTCCACTGCGCCCGTCGGGTTCGCCGATCAGCCCCGCTTCGTCAATTCCGTGGTCGCGCTGCAGACAGGTTTTTCCCCACGCACCCTGCTCGCGCGTCTCTTGGCCATCGAGCGAGAGTACGGCCGTGACCGGGTTCTCGAAGTTGCCAATGGCCCTCGCACTCTCGATTTGGATATCCTCATGATGGGAGATCTTTGTCTCGGTGAATCCGATCTGGAAATTCCGCATTCCCGGCTGGCCGAACGTGCGTTCGTGCTCGTCCCTCTACACGAGATCGCACCCCAGCTTATTGAACCGCGCCACCGCGCCACAGTGGCCGAACTGCTCGCCCGCCTTCGCGCCCGCGACGAGTCGGAAACCGGCGCCGTGGTTCCGATCCATGACCCTCTTTGGAATGCTGGCCCTCGCATCGACCCTGCATCTACCGGCGGCGCCAGTCAGCCTGACCGTCTCAGTTGAGGACACCGCCAACGCGCCCATCGCCGGTGCATCCGTGCAAAAGCCCGCAGGTCATCTGCTCGGCCATACCGACGCCGACGGCCGCTTCACCTTTGAGTGCGAGATTCCGTGCCAAATTCGTGTCGATGCCGAAGGCTTTGCCGGCAACTTCTTTGAGCTCGCTGCCAACCAAACCGTCCATCTCGAACGCGCTGGGGTTTCCGAGCAGATCACCGTCACCGCCTATCGCGAACCCCTCGGCGCACTGGAAAGCCCCGTCACCACGCGCACGCTCAGCGCCAGGCAGCTCAGCACCACCGCAGCCCTCTCTCTCGACGACCAGGTGCGCCAGTTGCCCGGCATTGAGATGTTTCGCCGCTCCTCCTCGCTCGTCGCCAATCCCTCCTCGCAGGGAATCAGCGCACGTGGCCTCGGCTCAACCTCCGCCAGCCGCACCCTCGTCACGCAGGACGACGTGCCCCTCAACGACCCAATCGGCGGATGGATTCATTGGGAGGAGCAGCCCGAGCTCGCGATCCAAAGCGCAGAACTCGTGCGCGGCGGAGCCAGCGACCTCTACGGCTCCAGCGCCATCGGCGGCGTGCTGAACATGATCACCGTCCGGCCCACCACCGACCAGCTCGAACTTCGCTCCAGCTACGCCGGCGAAGGCACCTACGACGGCAGCGCACTCGCCTCAGCGAAACGCGGCCCCTGGGGCATTCTTGCCTCCGGCGGCACACTCGGCACTGACGGCTACATTCAGGAAGCGCCCTTGCAGCGCGGCTCCGTCGACATCGCCTCCAATATGCATAGCCAGAATGGCCTCGTTGTCGTCGACCACACGCAAGGTCCGCTTCGCCTCTTCCTTCGTGGCAGCGGCATGAACGAAGCCCGCGGCAATGGCACTCCGTTCCAGACCAATGGCACACGCCTCTGGCGCTATGCCACCGGAGCCGACTGGCAAGGACCGCGTGGCGACGCCGGCGTGCTGCGTGTCTACGGCTCGACCGAGCACTACCGCCAGACCTTCTCCAGCATCAGCAACACTCACACTACACCCGACCCGATCTGCACCTATCGTTGCGGCGAAACGCCATCCAAGTTCGTACTCGTTCCGGTCAATGAACTCGGCGCTGCTGCCCACTGGACGCACCCCTTCGGCGCCGGCCTTGTCGCACTCGCAGGCGTCGACTCCCACGACGTCCGATACTGGGATCGAGAACAGTCGCTCGGCTCGTCGACAACGCTCACAAACCTCCACGACCATCAGCGCGACTCCGGCCTCTACGGCGAAGTTCTCTGGACCCATCGCGCCTGGACCGCCTCCGGTTCCGCCCGCATGGACTGGTTTCAAAACTACGACGGACATCAGCTCACGTCGACTCTCTCTGGCTGGGTGCCGAGTGCCACACAGCCCACGCAGCACGACGAAAATCTCTTCGACCCGCGCCTCGGCATCTCGCGCAAATTTCTCACACACTGGGCCCTCTCCGCCTCCGGCTTTCGCGCCTTCCGGGCGCCCTCACCGAGTGAGCTCTATCGCTCCACGCAAGTCGGCAACAAACTCACCTTGCCCAACGGCAATCTACTCAGCGAGCGCGCCACAGGCTGGGAGACCGGCATCGCCAGCGAGTGGCACTGGGGTACCATCCGCTCCAGCTACTTTCTTACGCAAGTGAACCGGCCCATCGTTGCCGTCACCACCAATCCCAACTCATCGCCGATTCTGCTGCTGCGCGAAAATCTCGGTCAGATCGAGAGCCGCGGCGTTGCGCTCGATTTCGAACTTGCGCCCCAACACTGGCTCTCCGTCGATGGCGGCTATCAATTCGCGCACGCCACCGTTACGCGTGGCCCCATCGATCTCGGCAATTGGATTCCCGAGGTGGCACACAATATGGCCACCCTGAATCTGCGTACCTACAAGCCCGCCCTTGGCACACTCAGCCTGCAGTCGCGCCTTAGCGGCCGCCAGTACGACGACGACCTCAATCTCTTCCTCCTTCACAGCTACTTCCGTCTCGACGCCTATGCTTCACACGACATCGGCCATCGTCTTCAGCTCTTCGCTGCCGGCGAGAACCTCTTCGATCGCGCCATTGAAGTTTCCAAGACGCCGACCACGACACTCGGCCAGCCGCGCATCGCCCGCGCGGGTCTCCAGATACGCCTCTCCCGCGAAGCGCAATAGTCTCATTCGCATCTTCATTGCGGCCCGCAAACCCCTTTTCATCACAGTTCCTCCACTCCCCGGAAGGTCGGCAAAGCCCTCCATCCTTCGATTGACAACCACTCCTGAGACGCCGTGTTTCATTTGGTGTGCGTGGTCAGATCAACGCCGCCACAGAAGGAGAGACACCCCATGAGACTCTTGAAATCTGTACTGATGGCGGCTCTGATTGCAGCGCCGGCCATCACGATTGCTCAAACCCCTGCGCCGGCTGCACAAAAGCCCGAGCTCGTTCAACGCCAGTTCAACCAGCAGCGGCGCATCGCGAACGGCTTCCGCAAGGGCCAGCTCAATTTCCACCAGAAAGCCCGCCTCGAACGGCAGCACCGCAGCATTCGTCACCAGATGCGCGTGATGCGCGCTCGCCACAACGGCCGGCTTACACCGCGTGACCGCCGCATCCTGAATCACCGCATGAACGTTGCCTCGCGCCGCATCTACCGCGCCAGGCACAACCGCATCGGGTAACAGCATTCTTCTAGGGGAGCTCGAAAAGAGCTCCCTGCAACACCGACCTGCGGCAAACGCAGACCAGCGCCCCGTTAAAATCAACCTGTGGCGCTATCCTTCAACGCTCTCCACACCACTCAGGCCGGCGGACGCCGCGCACAACTGCATCTTCCCCACCAGACCGTCGAAACTCCTGTCTTCATGCCCGTGGGCACTGCCGGCACGGTGAAAGCCGTCTCGCAGGACGTCCTCGAATCCCTCGGCGCGCAGATCATTCTCGGCAACACTTATCATCTCTATCTCCGTCCCGGCCACGGGGCCATCCGCCGCATGGGCGGCCTGCACAAGTTCATCAGTTGGCCTCACGCCATGCTCACGGACTCCGGCGGCTTCCAGGTTTACAGCTTGACGCAACTGCGCAAGGTCACCGATAAAGGTGTGCGCTTCCGCTCTCATCTCGATGGCAGCAGTCACTTCTTCACGCCCGAACACTCGATGGATGTTCAGATCGCTCTCGGCGCCGACATCTGCATGGCCTTCGACGAGTGCACCGAATACCCTGCCGATCGCGATCGTGCCCTCGAAAGCCTGCGCCTCACAATGGCATGGGCGCGCCGTTCCCTCGATCACTTCCGCGCCCATCAGCACCAGGTCCCATGGCACGGCGAACTCGGCGAGGGAACCCAGAGCCTCTTTGGCATCGTCCAGGGCGGCGTCTACACCGATCTGCGCCACGAAAGCGCCGAGCGCCTCGTCGAAATGGAGTTCGACGGCTACGCCATCGGCGGCCTCAGCGTCGGCGAACCGCGCGAAGCCACCCTCGCAGTCATCTCCGAGGTCCTGCCGCTCCTGCCCAAAGACAAGCCGCGCTACGTCATGGGCGTCGGCTACCCCGACGAGATCGAGCAGTACGCGCGCATGGGCGTCGACATGATGGATTGCGTGCTGCCCACCCGCGCCGCGCGCCACAACTTGCTCTTCACGAGCGAAGGCCGACTCAACATCAAGAACAAACAATACTCAGAAGATCAGAATCCGCCCGACCCTGCTTGCGATTGCATGGTCTGCCGCCGCTACTCGCGCGCCTATCTACGGCACTTAATGCAATCCGGTGAATCGTTGGGCGGAATCCTCGCCTCTATTCACAACCTGGCTTTTTATCTTGGCATCTTAAAGAGAGTGCGCACCGGCCTCGAGGCAACTCCCGCTATCGAGGCACGCGAAGTACGTCAGTAACCCACTCGCGCCATCGGAGTCCTTTCACCAACCCTGGCTCGATACCTGAAGGAAAATGCCGCGCGTTTTCGTTCTTCTGAATGAGGGTGATTCATGCATACTCCGCTTTCATACAAAACTGGCACCAGGTGCTGCACATTTACACTTGCAGGTGTTGACGCCGGAGGTTGGATGACAGACGCTGCAGCCATCGAATCCCGCGTTCCTCTCTTGGAACGTGACGAAGTTCCCACTGAAGTCGCCCAACTCTACGACAAGCTCCTCGTTGAGCGCGGCATCGTTCCAAATATGTTCAAGGGTCTGGCCAACGTGCCGTCGCTCGTCCTCGGCATCGCTGCATTTCTCAAGCCGTTGATGGGCGAGGGCGCTCTTGGTGGCTGGTACAAGGAGCTCATCGCCACACGCATCGCCTCGCTCAATCGCTGCGACTACTGCATCAGCGCCCATCGCTATCTCGCCCTCAAGCGCGGGGCGACCCTCGGCCAGGTTGCTAGCTACGATAGCTTCGAAAACGGTCCCTTTACCGAAAAAGAAAAGGCCGGCTTCCGCTACGCCAGCCTTCTCCATCAATCCGGCCATGCCGCCAACGAAGCAGCCTTCGACGCCATCAGCGAACACATGAACTGCCAGGAGATCGTCGAACTCACCGCCATCGCCGGCGCCTTCGAGATGTTCGCGCGCATCAACTCGTCGCTGCGCATCCCCGTCACGCCGCTGCCCGAGTAGACGACCGCACTGTCGCACCTGCTCTCTGTCGTCCAGTGCAATCAACGCGCCGATCCCATGTCATCCTGAGGTCCCGCGCGTTTGGGGCCCCGCGCTCGCATGAGCGAACGCGGGGTAAGCGGGTCGAAGGACCAGCTGTTGTCTTTCGTCAGATAGTTCCGGCTTCGCTGCTCACTTCCCCAGCTGCCTCACAAAGAAATCCGCCATGATGTGATTGGCCTCGATCGCCTCCGGCAGCATTGGGTCATACCAGAACGCGTGCGGCAGCGCGTCATACACAACCAGGCGCGCATCCACGCCCGCGTTCAAATACGCGCGATGCAGATTCGCCGTCCCGCTCAGTAGCAGATCGCGTCCGCTCGTGATAAACAGCGTCGATGGCAGCCCATGCAAGTCACTGTAAATCGGCGACAGAACCGGGTCCTTCAGATTTGTAGCGGCCGCGTACTCGCTGTCATGCACCTTTCCGTCCGGCACATCGAGGTGCCCGCTCAACCCGCGCAGCGCATACATGGCCATCGAGTCACCCATCACCGCAAAATCGCCCATGCCGCTGAAGATGCCCAACGCCGCCGGCTCCGGCAATCCCAGCTGCTTCAACTTCGCCGCCACCTCCGCCGTCAGAATCGCGCCCGCCGATGTTCCATAAATCACGATGTGGTCTGGCCTATAGGTCTTCAGCAGCTCCTTGTACACCGCAACCGAATCGTCCACTGCCGCCGGATACGGATGCTCTGGAGCCAGTCTATACAGCACTGCGACTACCTTAATCCCCGCATAGCTGGCGATCGGTATCGACTCCGTGTACGAGCCCGAGTCTGAATTGAACCCGCCGCCATGCAGGTTCAGCAGCACCTTCTCCTTGTTGCTCTCCGGCATGTTGTCCGGCGTTACGATGTGTACCGGCACTCCTGCCATCGTCTCGTCCACCAGCGTATTCGGACAGATTCGCGTCCACGCCACCCGCGCCCTTGCCGTATAGGCATCCGTCATCTTCCGCCGATCTTCGAGCGACTGCGGCGGTCCCTGGTCCGGCTCCGCCCGTCCCAGTACCAGCTGCGCCTGCGGACTCAGATCCTGCGGCACCGGCACCACGCGCGTCACATGCGCTGTTCCTTGCGCGTCAATGTAGCTCGTATCGCGGTTCGGTGCCTCCGCAGCAGTCGTCGGTGCCTGTGCATTTTGCGCCACAAGAACCAATGGAGCCGCCAACAACGAAATCACCGCAAATCGAAGAATCATGGATGCGTCCCCCGAAAGAATTGCCCAGGGAATCCAGGCGCATCCACCATAACAGAGCCCCTCGTTCACCTCAGCAGTTTCCTGCTGCCAGCCCAACCCCCGCTGCGGTACATTGAAGTTCCCATGACTACTGTCGCTTCCCCTCTGACTTCCGCTGTAATTCGCAACTTCGTCGGTGGCCAATGGCAGGCATCCGCCAGCGACCCCGGCCTCGAGCTCATCAATCCAGCCACCGGCGAACCGCTCGGCCAGTCCCCCTCCGGCTCCGCGGCAGAAGTCGACTCCGCCGTGCAAGCTGCCCACGCCGCGTTCCCAGCCTGGCGCGCTACCCCGCCCGCCGACCGAATCCAGTTCCTCTTCAAGCTCAAGAACCTGCTCGAATCTCATTTCGATGAACTCGCCGCCGTCATCACCACTGAAAACGGCAAGACCCTCGCTGAGTCCAAAGGCGAGCTGCGCCGCGGCATCGAGAATGTCGAAGTCGCCTGCGGTATCCCGGTCCTCATGCAGGGCTACTCGCTCGAAGATGTCGCCCCCGGCATCGACGAGATCATGGTGCGCCAACCGCTCGGCGTCTGTGCCATCATCACACCGTTCAACTTTCCGCTGATGATCCCGCTGTGGTTTCTGCCCTACGCGATTGCTACGGGCAATACAGTCGTCCTCAAGCCCAGCGATCGCGTTCCCTTCTCCGCGGCCCGCTTGATTGAACTGATTCACGAAACCGGTCTACCCGCAGGCGTGGTCAATCTCGTCAACGGCGGCAAGCCCGCAGTCGACGCGCTTCTCGATCACCCGCTCGTCCACGCCGTCAGCTTCGTCGGCTCTACGCCCATCGCGAAATACGTCTACACCCGCGGCTCCGCCAGCGGCAAACGCGTGCAGTGCCAGGGCGGAGCCAAGAATCACGTCGTCGTCCTTCCCGACGCCGATCCCGAAACCACCACCAAAATCATTGCCGACTCCGCCTTCGGCTGCGCTGGCCAGCGCTGCCTCGCAGTCAGTGTCACGGTCGCTGTAGGCGAGGCCCAGAACTGGTTCCGCGAATCTATCTCCGCCGCCGCGGCTTCTCTGAAAGTCGGCAACGGCCTCGACCCTGCAGTGCAGATGGGCCCCGTCATCACCCGCGCCAGCCAGGATCGCGTCGTCTCCCTCATCGGCCAGGGCGCGACCGAAGGCGCCAAACCCATCGTCGATGGCCGCAGCGTCCCCAACGGCAATGGCTCGTTCGTTGGCCCCACGGTCCTCGACGCTCTGCCCGCCACCAGCTCTCTCATGGAAACCGAGATCTTCGGCCCCGTGCTCTCCGTCGTCCACGCCAAATCAGTCGAAGAAGCCGTCGACATGATCGACCGCTCCCCCTACGGCAATGCCAGTTCCATCTTCACGTCTTCCGGAGCCGCAGCACGCAAGTTCCGCAACGCCGTCTCGACAGGAAATGTCGGCGTCAACATCGGCGTCCCTGCGCCTATGGCTTACTTCCCGTTCTCCGGCTGGAAGGGCAGCTTCTTCGGCGTAATGCATGCGCAAGGCCGCGACGCCATCGAGTTCTATACCGACAAAAAAGTAATCGTCGAGCGCTGGCCGCGCGAGTGGTCCCGCAAATTCTGAGACTGCCGGCAGCGCCGGCTCGTCCATTGCGTAAGTTCGGACACCGGAGACACTGTACCGTATGCGTTCTTCGCCCCCGCTCTTTGCGGCTCTCGTATTGCTGCTTGCCTTTCCTCACGCGTCAAGCGGCCGGCAGACAACCCGCATCACCAGCGACATCGTCCCCGGCGCAGAATGGCAGCAGGTCGCGCCCGAATTCCTCGGCTACTCCAGCGCTGAGCTCGAAGCCCTGCGCGGCTGGCTCAAGACGCAGGACACGACCTCGATGATGGTCGTCGTGCAGGGTCGGGTCGTCTTTTCCTACGGCGACGTTAGCCACACCAGCAAGGTCGCGTCCGTGCGCAAAAGCATCCTCGGCATGTTGTACGGCAAATACGTCTTCGACAACACCATCGACATCGACAAAACCGTCAAGCAACTCGGCCTCGACGACAAGCAGCCGTTTCTGCCCATGGAAGCCAACGCAACGCTCGTCCAGCTTCTTGCCTCGCGCTCCGGCATCTACCTGCCTGCGCGCGAGCACCAAGAGACTCTTTCACCATCGGACGAGGGTCGCTACATGCCTCCCCGCGGATCGGCCTACCCCGGTTCGCAGTTTGTTTACAACGGCTGGGACTTCGATGCGGTCGGTACCGCCTTCGAAAAGCTCACCCACAAGGGCATCTACGAAGCGCTGCAAACCGATCTCGCCATCCCCATCGGTATGCAGGACTATCAAATCGCTAAACAAAAGAAGATCGACGCGCCCGACAGCGTGCATCCCGAGTACGCCATGTATCTTTCGACACGCGACATGGCGCGCCTCGGCCTGCTCATGCTCGATTTTGGTGTCTGGAACGACAAGATCGTCGAGCCCGGCGACTGGGTTCGCTACATGACCACCTTGATCACGCCCTTCCGCGACGAGTATCCCGTCGCGTTCCGCAACGAGGGAGACCCCGAACGCTGGGGCTTCGGTTTGATGTGGTGGGTCTGGGATGCTCCCATGTTCCCCGGCAACACCTACACCGGTTTCATGCAGGGCTCATACAGCGCAATGGGTACCGGCGGACAGTACATCACCGTGCTTCCCGCTAAAGACATGGTCGTCGTCCACCAGGTCGACATCGACAAAGACCCGCACGCTTACGTGTCGCCCTCCAGCTACATGGCCATGCTTTCGATGCTCGCCAACGCCAACTGCGCCGACAGGTGCAAATAAAACCGGTTCCGCGCAGCCTCAGATCCGGTGATCTATGCGTCCTCTGTACTCGCACTTCTGCCCCTGCCCGACGCCATCGTCGTCATCGACCGCCATTACAACTCGTTCGCCCCCTTCGATCGCGACAAGCCTTCGCTCTATGCCATCGCCGCAGGACCTCAGCTGCCTGTTCGCTATGTCAAATATGAAAGCGAGATGCTGATTTTCACGTCCCGCAATTCTCCCTGGACGCCTGAGACGATTCCGATCGATCCCGGCCAGAGGCCGAAGGATCTCATCGTCGGCCGTGTCGTCCTCGTCCAGAATCCGATGTGACCTCTACGCCGAATCGATCCCGGCGAAAACCTCGCGGCTCAGGCCGCATGAAAGAGCATGGTCTCTGCCGTCACTCCAGGGCCGAACGACATCGCGCATCCGCTCTGGCCGGGCTTGGCCATCTGCATAATCCTCTGCAGAACAAACATCACCGTCGCCGACGACATGTTGCCAAAGCGCGCCAGCACATCCCGCGAGCAGGCCAGTGCCTCCGCGGGAAGACCGAGTCCCTTCTCCACCGAGTCCAGAATCGTCCTGCCCCCCGGATGGACAGCCCACAAATCGATCGACAGCGGATTCTCTCCGCGCGTAATCGTTGTCCCCACATCCTGCAATGCGCGGCACAGCTCCCCCGGCACCTTGCCCGAGAGCTGCATGTCGAATCCGCCCTCGCGAATCCGCCACGTGATCAGGTGACTCGTCTCGGGAATCCCAACCGCCAAAAAGCTGTCCAGCGCCAACCCCGATCGCTCCGCACTCACCAGTGAGGCTGAACAGCCATCGGCAAACAACAGGAAAGACAGAATCTGCTCCAGTTCCTGCGTCTCCTGCATGTGCAGCGTGCATAACTCCAGGCTCAGTATCAAGACCTTCGCGCTCGGCTCCGAGCGCACGATATGCCGCGCCGTCTTCAGCGCGTTGATCGCCGCATAGCACCCCATGAACCCAATCATGGTCCGCTCTACCGCAGGATCGAGCCCGAGATACTGCACCACCTCAATGTCCAGGCCCGGCGCATACAGCCCCGTGCACGAGGTCACGATCACATGCGTAATGCCGCGCCGTTCCCCTTCGCTCAACCCCAGCTTCCCCACGGCGCACCGCATCAACTGCGGCGCGTATTGCTCGAATGCCTGCATCCGCCTCGCTGTACCCGGGAATGCGCCGGGCACATACAGCCCCTCGGCATCCTTCCACTTCCCGCTCTCTTCGGATATCGGATTGATGAACGAATATCGATGCTCGATCGCCGACATCCTCACCATGCGGCGGTAGAGACTGCGCATTGTGCCTTCGGGCACCAGGCTCTCGGCAAAATCGATAAACGCCCGATGCACATCGTGCGGGGGAACCGAAGTCGCAATGCGGTTGATGTGTGCAGTCGCCATCGTGGTTCCCTCTTGCAAGCAATCTCGTGCCACCGTCATTCTTAGACACCACCATCCCTGGATATGTCACCCAAATGTAAGCGCACAGTCACTTGGAATACGGCGAGAATACGCCCCTTTTACGCCGCGGCCCCGGCCACAGGTCTTCGTCGCTGAGGTGGTTTTAAGCCTCGTCCACAAAATCCGCGGGATTCGAGAACCGGGTGCAACTTGAGTTGAAATTGAGATGCACCGTGCCCGTCGGGCCGTTGCGTTGCTTGGCCAGAATAATCTCCGACCGCGCCCGGTCCACATCCGACATCTCCTCATCGCGATTGTAGTAGGCCTCGCGATGAATAAACGCCACCACGTCGGCGTCCTGCTCAATCGAACCCGACTCGCGCAGATCGCTCAGCATCGGCCGCTTGTCGTCGCCGCGCCGCTCGCTGGCACGCGAAAGCTGCGACAGCGCAATCACCGGCACATTCAATTCCTTGGCCAGCGCCTTCAGGCCGCGTGAAATCGCCGATACCTCCTGCGTCCGATTCTCATAGCGCTTGCCGCCCATCGAGGGTAGCGTCGCCGACATCAGCTGCAGATAGTCCACCACGATCAGATCGAGCTGGCCCGCATTCTGCTTCAGCCGCCGGGCCTTCGCACGCATCTCGGCCAGCGAAACGCCCGCTGTATCGTCGATGAACATGTGCGCCTCGATCAACTGCTCCAAAGCATGCTGCAGCTTGCCGTGATCCTCGCGACCCAGAAAGCCCGTTTGTAGTTTTCTTTGATCCACGCCTGATTGGGACGACAACATGCGTCGCAGCAGCGATTCCTTGCTCATTTCCAGGCTGAAGACCGCCACAATCGCTTTGCCGATCACCGCCGCCTGCTGGGCGATATTGATTGCCAGCGCAGTCTTCCCCATCGACGGACGTGCCGCGATGATGATCAGCTCGCCCTTCTGCAACCCGCTCGTCATCTGGTCCAGCACGATGAAGTGGGTAGCGAGGCCTGTCACCTCGCGGCTCTGCTTGTAGAGGTTATCGATCGTTCCGAACGAATCCTGAACAATCTTGTCCAGCGGCTGCAGCCCCTGCGAGATGCCCTTCTCGCTCACCTCCAGCAGCTGGCTCTCCGCCATGTCCAGCACTTCGAGAGCCGTCTCGCTCTGATCTGCCGCGCGTGCAATCGCCGCCGAGCAGATCGCCATCAACTTGCGCAGCAGGCTCTTATCCTTGACGATCCGGATGTAGTCTTCGATGACCGGCCGCAGCGGCAAGCCTTCCGTAAGCGACGCCAGATACGCCACGCCGCCGACCGTCTCGATCTCCTTGTAGCGCGCCAGCTCATTCGCCAGCGTCACAATATCGACCGCCTGCTGGACATTCATCAGGTCGGTCATGCGCAGGAAGATGCGTTGATGCGAGTCGAGCGAGAAGTCGCTCGCATCCAGTTTCTCGGCCGCTTCGGAGTGCGCGGCATTGTCCAGCAGGATCGCGCCCAGAATGGTTTTTTCTGCGTCGATGTTCGCCGGCAGTCCGGTATCGAGTCTCAGATCGGGGATCGTCGCCATGGGGCAGTCGTCAGTCCTTACACTTCGAGTGTAGGTCGACTAGGCGCGACTGGAAAAGGAATGCATAACTAGGAAAACATGGAAAACTGGTCCGCGAATCCGATCTCACACTACTGCGAGATCACCATCTGCGAAGCGCTGCTCACGTCGATCGTCGTGCTCGTCCAGAACGGCACGTTAATTGGATACCCGTACGTGACCCTAACCTGGACCATGTCGCCCGGCAGCTTACACTGCGCCCTCGGCGCACAGGCAGTCCAGCCAGTCGTCCCTGTTGTATTGGCTTTCAGCCAGGTCGTGGTCACAGTGAGATTGTTCGCATTCAATCCCGGATACGGCATACTTTGCACGAAGGACTGAATCTGTGCCCGTCCCGCGTTGCAGCCGAGCAGACGCGTATTGAAGACGCATTGCGAACCGCGTGTACTGGCGTAACGGCTCGCCTCGCGCGCCGCGTCCGCCACGAAGTTGTAGACATACAGACCAAAGATCAAATAGACCATGCCAATCAGGATGGTCAGAAATACTGCGGCGGACAACGCCATCTCCACCAGAGCGGCCCCTGATTCGTCACCGATCGAAATGCTCGATCCGCGATGAGAACCTTCTTGTTCCGCGTCGAGCGCCTTGTTCCGGCGCTCCGCGATCTTTGGCCGGTGCTTCATTGCATTACCTTCCGAACTGCTTGCCCTTTCAATGTAAACGTCGAAGGCAACCCCGGCCAACGCACCGGGGGAGTGTAATCGGTCCGTGTTGCAATCGTGAGAGTGGTCTCAACCGCCGCGCCACTCATGCAGGTCACTGCTGGTGGCGTACCGCTCACCGCGGTTCCGTCCGAGCAGATATACGACCGCGCCACTGTCGGCGTCGCGAGCGTAATGTTCATTGCATCGCTGGTGGCTGCTAGCTGAATTCCCGCCGTGTCTGCCGCTGTGATCGCGTTCTGGGCCCCATACGCGGCGCCCGCATTCGCGGCATTCGACACCTCGATCGACGCATAGGCAGCCATCGCGAACTCAACCGCGCCCACCAGCAACAAAAAAAGAAGCGGCAGCGTCACAGCAGCCTCAATGAGAGCGGCACCGTCTTCTCGTGCAGCTTTACTGCGCACGCATCGAAAGCAACTCCCGATCTCTCGGATTCGCCTCCTCATTGCATCATCACAATCGTCGTAAGAGGAGAGGAGTTATTGACAGTAGCGTAGTTTTGCAGGCTCGTGTTGTTGCTCAAGGTAAGCGACTGCACAACAAAAGCCGCGTCCATAGTCCCGGTTCCCGATCCCTGCAGGCTCACCGGCGCGCTGGGCGCATAAACAATCCCCTGTAGATTCATGTTCGGCCCGCCCACCGTCGCTCCAGTAGCGTCCCCGTGCGCCTGAAAGATCAGAATTCCATTCTGTGCGCCCGATGCCGGCGCAGAAAGATTCACACTTCCGCTTTCGGTCAGCGTGGTATCCCCTGTCGTCGTGTAGAACGAAACGCCGCTCCCCGTGATCGAACCGGACCCCGTCAAATCCAGGTGATTCACAATGTAGAGACCCGACCCCAGAGTCACTGACCCCGCATTCGTGTTGTAAAGGCCCCCATTGATCGTGTAATTGCCTGCGCCGAGCACGAGAGTCCCATTGCCGTAGTTGGCCAGATTGCCGTTGATGATGTAGTTCCCGGGCTGGAGCGTCAGCGTCCCATTCCCGGAGTTGGTAATGCTCGAGTACGTCCCCTGACTCAGACTCATATTTCCCGAGCCGGCATTATTCGGGTTGCAGTTGGACGTGCATACGCCCGTCGGAATCGCCGGCGCCGCCAACGACCACAGGGGATCGCTCACCGGCGTCATGCCCGTGATAGGAGCCGGACTGACCGACCCACTGTAACCACCGGTCACACCGACCTTGGCCGCCGTAACGCTGCCCCCGGCGTCGATCGCTCTCGTGTCGTTCGAATCGTCATAGATCTGGCAGCCGGACGCACTCAGATTCCCCGATCCGCCAACCTCCGTTCCCGCTGTGCCGAGCGTCCAGATGCATCCCGGACTCGACCCCGGCCCCGCCACCGCGCTGGCCGTCACGGTCACCATTTTGATCTGAAACAGCTTCATGAAGAACGTGGGATTCGGCACGTTGATCACTGCCTGCACAAACCCCGTCCCGCGCGGGGAGCCATACTGAGTGCCCGATGGAAACGTCACCGAAACGACGTCTCCATGGGATCCATCCGTCACGCCATTGAGAGCAGCAACCGCCTTGGCTGCCGTCGTGGCCGACGTCTGCGAAGCGTTGTAACGAAAATCGACAGCGCCCGCCGTGGCAGCCGCATCCGCGACAATCTGCACCTCACGCCTCACATGAAACAAAATGCCAACGTCGACCGCCAGCGCCATAAACCCCATCAGCGTCGTCAGCGACACCGCCACCATCGGGACCATCTGGCCGCCCTCGTCCTTCCAAAAGCGCATTCCTTACTCCTCAAACACTGCCACTGATGGCGTGTAGCCAGTCAGGACACATCGAATGTGATCGTGAACCGAAAATCCATGGAGGGCGTGGGAGTTGCCCAAACGGAACTGCAACGCCGGGGGTTTGCGCGTCCGGTCTCCCGGTCCGCAGTTTGTTTCTCTCCTGTTTCAGCGAATTCCGCGCGAAACAGCCCGCGCAAGGGGCAATCTGCCACTTACACCCTTAGGGAAGGTCATTATCGTGCTTCCTTCAGGCACATCGCAAGTAAACCAAAGTGACCGGACCGATGGTTACTTCGCCTCTGGTCGCCAGCGCAGCACCGGCTTCCGCGCCGCCTGCACCTCATCCAACCGCGAAACCCGCGTCGAGTGCGGCGCCGTCTTCACCAACTCCGGCGTCTCCTCCACTTCACGCGCAATCGCCCGCATGGCATCAACAAACAGATCCAGCTCCTCGAGCGACTCGCTCTCCGTCGGCTCAATCATCAACGCCCCATGCACGATCAACGGGAAGCTCACTGTATAGGGATGGAATCCGTAATCGATCAACCGCTTGGCGATATCGCCCGTCTTCACGCCCTTGGCCGCCTGCCGCTTGTCGCTGAACACCACCTCGTGCATCGACGGCGTCTTGTAGGGCAGCTCATACAGGTCTTCGAGCTTCTTGCGAATGTAATTCGCATTCAGCACCGCATCTTCCGTCGTCTGCCGCAATCCATCCGGTCCGTTCGCCAGAATGTACGCCAACGCGCGAATAAACATTCCGGTATTCCCATAGAACGCGCGCACCCGCCCCACACTCTGCGGCCGGTTGTAGTCCCAGTGGAGGGCGCCGGAAGAGGCTTCCGAATCTTTCGCCCGGTCTGGCGAGAGTCCTGGAAACGATGGTGCGCGGAACACAGCTTCACAACCGGCGGTTCCGGAGTCCGCATTCGCGCACTCCCAGGTTTCTGTGGAGGGACTGTTCGCGACATTTCCAGTGCGTACCAGCACCGGCGTCGGCAGAAACGGCTCCAGAAACTTCTTGCACGCCACTGGACCCGAGCCCGGTCCGCCACCACCATGTGGCGTCGAAAACGTCTTGTGCAGGTTCAGGTGCATCACGTCCACGCCAAAGTCGCCCGGCCGCACCTTGCCCACCAGCGCGTTCATATTCGCGCCGTCCATGTAAAGCAGCGCACCCTTCGCGTGCAGAATATCGGCGATCTTGTGAATCTCGTTCTCGAAGACTCCTAATGTGGACGGATTCGTCAGCATCAGCGCCGCGGTGTCTTCGTCTACCTGTCTTGCCAGCGCTTCGAGATCGATCCCGCCCTCGGAATTCGATTTCAGGTTCTCCACCTGGTAGCCGCAGATCGCTGCCGTCGCCGGATTCGTCCCGTGCGCCGAGTCGGGGATAATCACCTTCTTGCGCGCGTTGCCCTTCGACTCATGCCACGCGCGAATCAGCAGAATGCCCGTGAACTCCCCATGTGCGCCTGCCGCCGGCTGCAGCGTAATCGCATCCATGCCCGTAATCTCGATCAGGCACTTCTGTAGAAGATCGATGATCTCGAGCACGCCCTGCGCTAGCGCATCCGGCCTGTAAGGATGCGCCTCCGCCAACCCCTCGATCCGCGAAACAAACTCGTTTACCCGAGGGTTGTATTTCATCGTGCACGACCCCAGCGGATACATGCCGAGATCGATCGCGTAGTTCCAAGTCGACAACCGCGTAAAGTGCCGAATGATCTCAATCTCCGACAACTCCGGCAGCAAGCCCGGCGTCTTCCGATGCGCCTGTCCCAGCAGCTTCGACGCATCGACCTGGGGCACGTCCAGCGGCGGCAGCTTATACGCCTTCTTGCCCGGCGACGACTTCTCAAACACCAAGCCTTCATTCTGCGTCTGGTGCGGCCGAACCTTGCCCCTCGTCCTGCGCTCGATCGTCTCCGCCATCACGCCTCCACCAGCCCTGCCGCCAGCACCTTCGCTGCTGCATCAATCGTCGCGCGCGACATCGTCTCCGTCGCGCACCACAACGTCGCGTTTTTCAGCTCGGGATACCACCGGCCCAGCTCCACGCCGCCCACAATCTTTTCGTCCAGCAGCCGTTGGCTCCACGCCGCCGGCGACTCCTGCGTTTGCAACACAAATTCATGAAACCGCGGCGCGGCATTGAACAGGAGCTTGGCCCCGGCAACTTCGCCCAGCGCCTTTGCGGCGTAATCTGCCTTCGCCAAATTGTGTTCCGCCAGCTCGCGTATCCCTTCCTTGCCATACACGGTCAGGAAGATCGTCGCCATCAGTGCCACCAGCGCTTGATTGGTGCAGATATTCGATGTCGCCTTCTCGCGCCGAATGTGCTGCTCGCGGGTCGACAGCGTCAGCACGAACCCACGATTCCCGTCGCCATCCACCGTCTGCCCCGCGAGTCGCCCCGGCATCTGGCGCAGATATTGCTCCTTCGCAGCAATCACCCCGCAAAACGGCCCGCCATAGCTCAGGGCCACACCGAAGCTCTGCGCCTCCATGCTCACGATGTCCGCTTCCACCGGCGGCCGTACCACACCAAGCGACACCGCCTCGGCAATCGACACGCACAATAGCGCGCCCTTCTTGTGCGCGATTTCCGCAATCGCCGCAATATCCTCGATCACGCCGAAGAAATTCGGGCTCTGCACCAGCACCGCCGCCGTCTCATCCGTCGCCGCGGCTTCAAGCGCGTTCAGATCCACGCGCCCCGTCTCGGCGTCGTACCTAATCTCGCTGGTCGCCAGATCCCGATGCTGCAGATACGTCGCCAGCACCTCGCGATACTCCGGATGCACCGTCCGCGCCACCACCGCCTTGTGCCGCCCCGTCACGCGCATCGCCATCAGCACCGCTTCCGCAGCTCCAGTAGATCCGTCGTACATGCTGGCGTTCGCCACATCCATGCCCGTCAACTCGGCAATCATCGTCTGAAACTCGAAGATCGCCTGCAGCGTGCCCTGCGTGATCTCCGCCTGATAGGGCGTATAGCTGGTCAAGAATTCGCCGCGCTGCACCAGCGCATCGATAATTACCGGCCTATAATGCCGATACGCGCCCGCACCCAAAAAGCTCGCATAGTCCGTCGCGTTCTTCTGCCCCGCCGCTTTGAAATAATCGACGATCTCGCTCTCGCCGAACTGGCGCGGAATCTCCAGATCGCGCGTGAGCCGATACTCGGCGGGAATAATGGCAAACAAGTCCTCGATGGACTTCGCCCCGATGGCCCGCAACATCTGCTCGCGTTCCGCCGGCGATTTCGGTAGATAGCGCATTCTTGTCCTTCGGACAGCTCTTCATTCACAGCCGTCAGTTCGCCGCGGTCTCGCCCGCGAACCTGTCAACTGTGAACTGCGAACTATGAACTGTTACTTAGCTCCGGTCTCCTCGGAGATAAAAGCTTCGTAGGCCGCCGCATCCAGCAGTTTGTCCCACTCCAACGCATCCGACAGCTTCACCTTGATAATCCAAGTCTCATGCGGCGCTGCGTTAATCTTGTCCGGCTCGGTCTTCAGCGACTCATTCACCTCGGTCACCGTCCCGCTCACCGGCGAATAGAGATCGCTCACCGCCTTCACGCTCTCCACCGATCCGAAGGTCTGGTTCGCGGTCACCTCATCGCCCACCTTGGGCGAGTCAACGTAGACAATATCGCCCAGCGAGTTCTGCGCGTAATCCGTAATCCCAATCGTTCCAACGCCGCCATCGACCGCGATCCACTCATGTTCCTTCGTATAGCGATAATTCGTGGGATAAGCCATGGGCGCACTCTCCTTTGCACGAATGCCTAGTGTAAATGGTTGTGCGGACCCGCAAATCGGAGGAAAAGCCGCAGGATTCTCGTCTTGGGCGTGTCGCAAAATCGATCTGCTTATTTCGCCGGACCGAAGCCGGCGTAGGGCTCGAGCGGCACCAGAGCAACAATCTCCAGCATGCCGGCTTTGAACAGCGGCAGGCTCTCGATGGCCGCACGCGCCTCAGCCTCGTTCGTCGCCTCCCACAGAATCGCCGCGCCTGGCGTGTCCGCTCGCTTCCACACCTGGCGCAGGACTCCGGCAACGTAAAGCTCCTTCACGCGCTGCCCCTCTCCTCCAACCAACTCCAGCGTAAACGCCTCGGGTGGAAACGCATCGGTGCGCCGCCGCGATATCGAAAGAAATTGCATGAGATTGTCCTTGTAAGGATGAAAAGTCAGGCCGCAGTCGTTTCCAAACGCGCCGCCGTCAGCCTGCGGTAGTCCATCAGCATCTTCCCGCGCCAAATCACGATCATGCCGAACGCGAGAATAAAGAACACCCCGGCCGTCTGCTGCGTGGTCAGAATCGTGTCGAAGTAGCCGCGCGCCGCGAAACGAATCACCGCCAGAAGCAGCAGCACGATCAAAAAAGCACTCGACCGCTTCATCATGATCGCCTGTCCCTGCCTCTCCAGCCGCGTCGTCAGCAGCAGGGGCCATGCCAGCGCCAGCGCGCCCATCGCAAACGCTAGCCCCGCCCACACCCACGGAACCCTGAACGCCGGCACAACAAACATCGAAAAGCCTGTCGCCATCCCCAGTGGCGGAATCACGATCTTCCGCAACGTTACGGCACTCCGTGCCTCGCGCAGCCGCCACATCGTGACAGCAATCAGACCGGCTGCGGACATCAGAATCGAAGGGATGGGGGGAAGCGCCACCATGCTCCTATTCTATTGGATTCCTCGCCGCCACAAGTCCCTAGTCCCTCGGTCACTAGTCCCTCAGTCCCTGTTCCTCGGTCACTGCGCAAAGAACTCCCCGCGCCCACCATTCGCCCAAGGATCGTAGTGCGCCGCAAAGTTCGCCCGCGTCTTCACCGAAGGATGGCTGTACTCCCAGAACTCCACGAACGGGCTCGGATCGGGATCTTCCAGCCACGCCTCCCCCAGCGCGTTGAATCCCACCACGGCTGTTTTCTGCGGGTCGGCAATCAGCCCGTGCACAGCTTCCTGCCCGTACACATCTGCCTGATGCTCGAAGTGCCGGCTGAATGCATTGCTCGCAGGCTCCAGCACAAAGCTCGCCACCGAAATCGTGAACAGCAGCACCACGAATCCCGCCCTCGACGCCAGGGGCGCTTCCGTATCCAGTCCCCAGCGCGCCCCAAACTTCCGCGCCAGCCAGTTCGAGAACGCCGCGCATCCCCAATACACAAAGAACAGCGCGACCGCGAATCCCGTCAGCATCTTTGGAATGTGATTGAGCACGTAGTGCCCGCTCTCGTGCCCGAACACAAACATGACCACATCGTCCGGCACCCGGCCTGCCGTCGTATCCCACACCACGATCCGCTTCGTCGCGCCCAGGCCGCTGACGTAGGCATTCAGCCCGTTCGTCTTTTCGCTGGCCTTCATCAGAAACATGCGCTCC
>Ga0181526_10000394_pt1 | contig 46843 bp, 46 predicted proteins | sample PEATcosm2014_Bin_35_FD_119750 | JGI IMG/M metagenome (GOLD analysis project Ga0181526, IMG submission 119750) | Peatland microbial communities from MTU Mesocosm Facility, Houghton, MI, USA - PEATcosm2014_Bin06_30_metaG | ecosystem: Environmental > Terrestrial > Soil > Wetlands > Peat | place...
AGGCTTGCGGTTCGCGGCACCCGCTGCGGGCAGCGTCAGCCCATGATGAGCTACGTATCGCAGACAGGGCCCTGAGCCCATGATCGGAGGCGTCACATGCGCAAGTCCCTGACGGCCAGCCTGTCTGGGCTCCTCACGGTTGGCGCGATCTCCCTGCCCCTCCTGGCGGGCTGCAGCACGACGGCTCCGCGTACCGGCCCGGCGACTGGAAAGCAGCTGGCCGAGCTGAAGGGCTCCGATACCGTCGCCAGCGACGAGTTCGGCACCTCCGTGGCCGTCTCGGGCACGACGGCCGTCGTGGGTACCTCAGGCACCAGCTACGCCGGTCGGGCGTACGTGTTCACCAAGACAGCCTCCGGGTGGAAACAGGCCGCCGAGCTGGAGGGCTCCGACACCGCCGTTCTGGACCACTTCGGCTTCTCGGTGGCCGTCTCGGGCACCACGGCCGTCGTCGGCGCCCCCGAGCATGCCAAGAACACGGGCCGGGCCTACGTGTTCAGCGAGACGAAGGGCGCCTGGAAGCAGGTTGCAGAGGTGAAAGGCTCAGACACCGGCCCGAGCGACTACTTCGGCTACTCGGTGGCGGTGTCGGGCACGATCGCCGTCGTGAGCTCCGACGACCACCGGCAGGGTGCCGGTCGCGCCTACGTGTTCAGCCAGCGCAAGGCCAGCTGGAAGCAGACGGCGGAGCTGAAGGGAGGCGACACCGTCTCTCCCGACCATTTCGGTTACTCGGTCGCCGTCTCGGGCACGACCGCTGTCGTGGGTGCGGAAAACCATGCCAAGGAGGCCGGGCGGGCGTACGTGTTCAGCGAGACGAAGGGCGCCTGGAAGCAGGTTGCCGAGCTGAAGGGTTCCGACACCGCCGCCGGCGACGTCTTCGGCGCATCGGTCGCTGTCTCGGGAGTCACGGCCCTCGTCGGAGCCTATGGCCACGGCGATCTGGCCGGTCGGGCCTATGTGTTCGAGGCCTGAGGCCCCGACCCCGGTGTCATCGGTCAAGGGCTCGGTCCCACGGAGCCGGGAAGGCAATAGTAGACGGCGATGTCCAGGGCCGACGACGGCGGCCCCGCTCCCTTCCGGTCCCCAACGTCGAAGCAGTGATGGGCGATCCACACGAGCCGCGGGTCGGTTGTCGTCGGGGACTGCAGGACGAGGTGGAAGTCGTTGTCCTCGATCATCGACTGCAGCCTGGACAGCGACGGCTCCGGCACCGTCCCGGTGAAGCCTCCGATGGGAAGGACCTCGAGGCCGCTGTGGTAGATGAACGTCGCCGCCAGGACCGATGTCTGAACGGCCATCAGGTAGGTGGCACCGTTGCGCGCCTCCTCCAGGGTCGGCAGCGTGGCGGCCGCCGCTGCAGGCGTCGCGATGAAGAACTGCCGGATGTAGTTCGTCACGACCGGTTGTTGGAACGGGGTGTCGAAGGGACCGAGCCGCTCTGCGACGACTGACGCCGTCGCAACGGTGGGAGCCATCCCGACGGCGACAAGGGCGGTCACGAACGCACCGAGGTGCAACGGTGTGCTCGCAGCCCTCCGGCCGGACAGCACGACCGAGCATGCGGCGAGCAACCCGAGGGAGATCACGGCCGGCTTCAACCACGCCGGCAGCCCGGTGGCGGAATCGGGCAGCACCCAGAGGGCATAGCCCACGGTGGCGAGCACGGCACCGGCCACCGTCAGGCGGGCTGGCAGCCCCCGTCTCTGCCGCCACGCCAGCACGAATCCCGTGGCGAGGAGGCCGCCGACGGCGGGCGTGAGGGCGGCCGTGTAGTACGGGTTGATCGTCGAGGTGAGGCTGAACACGACGAAGAAGGCCACGAGCCAACCTCCCCACAGCAGGAGGCTGGCGCGCAGCAGGTCGGTCCGAGGCTCCTTTCGGCGCGCCAGGAGGCCCGCCACGAGAACGACGAGCGACGCCGGGAGCAGCCATCCCGTGTCGAGGCCGAGGCTGCCCGTGAGCAAGCGGTTCCAGGCGGCGGGTGGCGACGTACCGTTGCCGATCTCGAGGCCGATCGACTTCGTGAGGATCTGGTCGGGCGACTGCTCATCGACCCGACCGAATCCGTTGTAGACGAATACCTGCCCGAAGATGGAGTTGTCGTGGCTTCCGTCGACATACGGCCGGTGCGTCGCCGGCGTCGCGCTCACTGCCGTCATCCAGCTCAGCGACACGACGATCGTCACGACACCCAAAGCGCCCACACCGAGGCATCGACGCCTCCAGCTGCTCGGAGCGGCGACGACGTAGACGAGGGCAAGGGCGGGCAGCACGAGCCAGGCCTCGAGCATCTTTGCCTGAAAAGCGAGGCCGACCCACACACCTGCCAGCAGCACGCTGCGAAAGCGGTCCTCGATGACGGCCGTCACCATCGAATCGGCAGCCAGCGCCACCAGCAGGATCATGAGGGTGTCGGAGATGTTGCCGCGGTTGAGGGTCGCCACCGCCGGCGACGCCACGAAGATGGCCGCCGCCACGATGCCGGCGACGGGTCCTGCCAGGCGCCTGAGGGCGTGGAAGCTCACGAGCACGGTGAGCACGCCCTCCACCGCCTGTGGGAGCACGAGGGCCCAGGCATGCACGCCGAACAACCGGACGGAGAGAGCCTGCACCCAAAACGCCCCAGGGAGCTTGTCCAGCGTCACCGTCCCAGCCGGATCGAAGGAGGCGAAGAAGAAGTTGTGCCAGCTCATCGACATGCTGCGTACGGCGGCGGCGTAATAGATCTCGAGGTAGTTGCCGGCGCCTCGGGCGTAGACGAGGGCGGCAACGGCGGCGAGCGCCAACACTGCCGCCCGCGCCCAGGCCGGCTCGTCCCTCGGCAGCAGCCGGCGTCCCCAGCGGTGCTGCCCGCGCGCCACCGAGTCGTCAGCGAGGTCGGCCTCGGCGGCGACGGTGGATCGCTCCTCGGTCACGAGGCGTCGCCTCCTCGGCCGCCCCCAAGGCCTGGGCGAAGGCCTCTCCCGATGGACACGAGCGCCCGAAGCGTGGCCCGAGTCGTTGCCAGCTCGTGGCTCTCGACGCGCCCTGCAACGAGTTGGTCAACGGTGGCGATGGCTTGGCGGGCCTCTTCGGTGGCGGCGCCCCCCCGCTCCGTCAACAGGAGGATCACCCGCCGGCGGTCCGCCGCATCCGATGTCCGGGTCACGTAGCCGCGTTGCACGAGGACGTCGGCGAGCCGGCCGACGGCCTGTTTCGACATCGCCAACCTCGTGGCGAGCTCCTGCACGCTCGAGCCGCCCCTCGTCAGGGCTCCGACGATCCGGTAGCCCGTCGGAGGGACATCTCCGAAGCCGGCGCCGGCGAGAGCTTCCTGAATGGCAACGAGGTACGTGCGCTGCGCCGCACTCATGAGGGTCGGCATCGAGACGTCGTCGCCGGGCACGGTTGCGCTCACGCCGGCAGAATAAAGAACAACAGTATGTACAGTCAAGCTGCTTGACTACGGGCCAAGCCGAACCCTCCACCTCGGCCGCCCGAGACAATGTGCCGTTTGCCTCTACTGCCTGCAGCCCCGTCATCCCAAGATGGGATTGGACGGCTCGGAGACTTGGGCAGCTCGGAGATTCGGGCCGCTCGGAGACTCGGGGCAGCCCGGAGACTCGGGACGGCAACCGCTCGCCCCGCAGGCAGCGGAGGTGGCGTGATGGAACTCAATGGTTCGCACACCTACGACGCTTCGGTCGACGCAGTGCTGACCATGCTTGGCGACGCCGATGTCACCGTTGCCAAGTACGAGAGCATGCAGCACCGGGACGTGAAGGTTCTCGAATGTGAGAGGAAGGGCGGTTCTCTTCGAGTCGTCTCCTCGCGGGTTGTCGACGTCGACCTGCCCGGCTTTGCGAAGCGGGTTCTCAAGCCGACGAACACGATGCGCCAGAGCGACGAGTGGACGCGGGTCAACGACGACCTCTGGGAGGGCACCTTCGACGTCGAAGTGCAAGGTGCCCCCATTCACATCTCCGGCACGATGAAGCTGACTCCCCGCGGCGGCGAGACGATCCACGACGTCAAGCTCCGCGTCGACGTCAAGGTGCCGATCATCGGTGGTCGCATCGCGGACTGGGCAGGCAAGGGAGATGTCCGGCGCAGCCTGGACGGCGAGTTCAGTTTCAACGACGGCTGGCTTCGGGCGCACCCACGGCCGGCTCCCCGCAAGGCGTCCCGGCGCGCCTGACGGGGGCTGCGCGGGCACCCCTGAGCGGGGGCATGACGCCGGCTCCAGACCCGGACGCCGCCTGTCGGCGCCGGCGGCGGTGAATTGTGACGTTCGCCTCTTCCCCAACCATCTGACCGAGCAGAGGCTGGCCTTACGCGCGCGGCGTCAGGCGGCGCGTTGGGCAACGGAGGCAGACATGGACGTCTTCATGCGGGACAGCGATGCCTTCTCCTGGTACATGGAGAGGGACCCAATTCTCCGGTCGACCGTCGTCGCCGTCGCTTGGCTGGACCGCAGCCCCGACTGGCCTGTCTTCAGCGAGAAGCTCGATCAGGCGACTCGGCTGATCCCGATGTTCCGCCAACGGGTGTTACAGCCCCCCGGGCGGCTCTCGACCCCTCGGTGGACCTTCGACGACGGCTTCGACATGAGCTGGCACCTTCGCAGAATCGAGGCTCCGGCCCCCCATACGCCGGACACGGTCATCGAGTTCGCTCGCCAGGCGGCGATGACCGCCTTCGACCGCGCCCGACCCCTCTGGGAGTTCACGCTGATCGAGCACCTCGAAGGCGGGCGCGCCGCCCTCGTCATGAAACTTCACCACTCGCTCACCGACGGCCTCGGCGGCATGCAGCTCGCCCTGTTGCTCTTCGACACCGAGCGCGAGCCCGTTCGGACGTCCTCGATGCCGGTGGCACCGGTCGGAGAGCGGCTGGACACACCGAGCCTCGTGCGTGAGAGCCTCACCGCCAGCGTGGCGCGGGCGACCGGGGTCGCCAGCGAGTGGGCGTGGTCGGCGCTCCCCTCAGCGGTGCGGGCCGTCACTCAACCGCTTCGCAGCGCCGGCTCGTTGCTCGACGCCGCCCGTTCCATCGGCCGAACCGTGGCGCCGGTCCGCGAGACGCTCTCGCCGATCATGAAAGACCGCGGGCTCGGGCGCCACCTCGCCGTCGTCGAGGTCGGCCTTGCCGACCTGAAGCGATCGGCCGCCACGGCGGGCGGGACGATCAACGACGGCTTCATGGCGGCCATCGCCGGCGGCATGCGCCGCTACCACGAGCGCCACGGCACCACGGTCGACACCCTGCGCGTGACGCTGCCGATCAGCATCCGGACTGCGAACGACCCGATGGGCGGCAACCGGATCACGCTCATCCGCTTCCCCGTGCCGGTGGGCGACGCCGACCCGGCCTCCCGCATCCCGGACATGGGACGCTTGTGCCGTGCGGCTCGCGACGAGCGGTCGCTCGCTTACACCAACGCCATCGCCGGCGCTCTCAACTTGCTGCCGCAGGCCGTCGTCGGCGGCATGCTGAAGCACGTCGACTTCCTGGCGAGCGACGTGCCCGGCTTCGCCTTCCCCGTGTACCTGGCGGGCGCCCAGATGGAGCGCTACACGCCCTTCGGCCCGACCATCGGGGCCTCCGTCAACCTGACCCTTTTGTCCTATGACGGCACCTGCTACATCGGGGTCACGATCGACACCGCCGCCGTGCCCGACCACGAAGTCCTCTTGGAGTGCCTGCGGGAGGGCTTCGACGAGGTGCTCGTCCTCGGCGGGAAGCACGAACCGGTGCGGCTGCCGTTGCACGACACGCCCAAGGCCGCCTGAGCGGGGAGCCATGGAACGCCTCGGCCCTCTCGATGCCTCCTTCCTCTACCTCGAGGACGGCATCACGCACATGCACATCGCCTCCTGTGCCATCTTCGAGGGCCCGGCGCCCGCCTATGAGGAGGTGGCGACGGCGATCGCCGGCAAGCTCGGCCAAGTGCCCCGCTACCGCCAGGTCGTGCACTTCGTACCGTTCGAGCTGGGCCGGCCCGTCTGGGCGGATGACCCCCATTTCAAGCTGGAGTATCACCTCCGCCACACCGCCCTGCCGGCGCCGGGCGGCCCGGCTGAGCTACGGCTCTTGATGGGTCGGCTCATGTCGCAGGAGCTGGATCGGCGTCGCCCTCTCTGGGAGACCTGGATCCTGGAGGGGCTGGAGGATGGCCGCTGGGCGCTCGTCACCAAGATCCACCACTGCATGGCCGACGGGGTGTCGGGCACGGACCTGCTGGCGGTGGTCCTCGACGTCGAGCGCCACCCTTCGCCCGCAACCATCGAGGAGTGGCTCCCCGAAGCCGAGCCGTCCGGGCTCCGGCTCGCCGCCGAGGCTCTCGTCGGCTTGGCGAGGAGCCCCTACGAGCAGCTCCGGGCTGCCCGGCGGCTCGTGCAGGCGCCCGGCCGTGCCGTACGCCAGCTGCGGGATCTCGCCGAGGGGGTCGGCTCCTATGCTCGCCGCTTCGTTCCGACGGAGCCCACTTCGATCGTCGGCAGCATCGGGCCGAACCGCCGCTGGACCTGGGCGAGTGCCGACCTCGCCGATCTGAAAGCAATCCGCCGCGCCCAGGGTGGCACCGTCAACGACGTCATCCTCGCCGTCATTGCCGGGGGGTTTCGCGAGCTCCTGCTCGGCCGGGGCGAACCGGTCGAACGACTCGTCGTGCGGACGCTCGTTCCCGTCTCGATCCGTCGCGGGGACGAGCACGGCCTCTACAACAACCGCGTCTCGGCCGTCTTCGCCGACCTGCCGGTCGCCATCGAGGATCCTGTCGACCGGCTGACGGCCGTCCACGAGCAGATGGAGGCGCTCAAGGCTTCCCATCAGACGCTCGCCGGCGAGAGCCTGACGGCGCTCGGCGAGCTGACGCCCTTCGTCGGCATCGCCCTCGGCGAGCGCGCCGCCATGGCGATGTTGCGCCACCTCCCGCAACACAGCGTCAACACGGTGACCACGAACGTGCCCGGCCCGCAGTTCCCCCTCTACCTCGCCGGCAGGGAGATGGTCGAGTACCTCCCCTTCGTCCCCATCGCCCATGGCGTCCGCCTCGGCGTGGCGATCACGTCCTACAACGGCGGCGTCGCCTTCGGCATCACGGGGGACTACGACACGGCCGCCGACATCGACGTGCTCGCCCACGGCATCGAGGACGGCATCACCCGGCTCGTCAAGCTCTGCCACTGAGGTCCCGCCCACTCGACCCGATCGACACCTTGCGATCTTTGGCGCCCTCTCAGACGGCCGGTGGGACGAGGGGAGCAGGCGGCTGGCGGCGGCTGAGACGGCGCCGCAAACGCCACGCCAGCGCGACGAGGGCCGCGATGACGAGGAGGGGAAAGGCCCAGCCGATCGCAAGCGCCACGGCACGGACGCCGACGGCCGTGTTGTGCCCAGCCAGCTTGAGGGCGCGCACGAGGGCGTTCGCGACCTTCGGCTTCGCCTTTGGCGCTGCCGCGGCGGCGAGAGGCTTCAAAGAAACGGTGAGCGTGGCATAGGTCGCCTGGTCGACGAGCGAGTTCTCCTGGGCGGTCAGTTGCTCGATCTCGCCTTCGACACCGAAGAGCTGATCCTGCACCTGCAAGATGGCGGGGATGGATCCGGCTCTCGAGAGCAGGTTCCGCAGCGAGCCCTCCTCGCTCTGCAGGTTGGCGAGGCTCGCCTGGATGTCGATGCTCTCGCCCGTGACGTCTTGACCGTTCTCGGACTGCGCTTCCACTTTCCCGAGGGCATCGACGCGCGTCACGAGTGCCCCGAAGTCGCTGCTCGGCACCCGGACGACGAGCTGAGCACCCGTGCGGTCGTCAGTTGCGTTGCTCGAGGAGGAGGCGACGAAACCCCCCATCGTGGTGGCGGCGCTCGACACGAGGTCGAACGTCTGGACGATGTGGGCTTTCCCGACGCCGAGGGTCACGGCGCCGGTGCGCACGACGAGGGGTGCGCTCGGCGAGAGGGATTCGCCCACCGAGCTGGACAAGGCGGCCCCCCCGGCGGTCGTCCCCGAAGCGCTCTTGCCGCCGGGGGCGTGCACGGGTTCGCCCGGCGACACCCCGCCGCCGGCGGCCATCGTCGTGGTCGTCATGTCGCCGGTGCCGCCGGCGCTCGGGCTGCTCGGGTTGGAGCATGCCGCCAGCGCACCACCTCCGAGGCAGGCCAGGACGAGGGCGGCGAGGGCGCTGCGACGGGCAAGTCTCATGGTGGTCGCTCCTTCGGGTGGGTGCTTCGCGGTGACTGCTGCAGATGCTCTGACGAAGCCAGTCGGCGCCGAGTTCCCGTCGATCGCCTCGAATTAGGCTTCGTCATCTGCGCTGACGAGCGGTCCGACGATGCGGCACGGCTGGCGGGCGCTCTCGCCGGCGACCGGGACGCCCTTTCACGGCTGCTCGCCGCTCACTACGACCGCTGCTATGCGGTGTCTCGCCGCATCCTCTCGAACGAGGAGGACGCCCTCGACGCCACCCAGGATGCGATGATCGCCATCGCTCGCGGACTGGCCCGTTTCGACGGGCGCAGCTCATTCTCGACCTGGTGCTATCGCGTGGCCACGAACGCCGCGCTCGACGAGCTGCGCCGGCGCAAGCGCCGGCCGCTGGCGGCTTCCGACCGGCTCATGGCGGAGGCCGGCTCGGATTCGGTCCTCGCCGCGGCGACGGATCGCGTGGCCGGGCCCGTGACGGATCGCCTCCTCATGGAGCGGGCGCTCGCCCAGCTCCCCGAGGACCAGCGCGTGGCGGTCGTGCTGCGGGACATCGCCGACCTTGACTACTCCGAGATCGTCTCCGTCCTCGGCATCCCGATCGGGACGGTTCGATCGCGCATCTTCCGGGGACGGGCGGCCCTCGCCGAGATGCTCCGCCCGCGGCGGGAGCCCGGCGACGCCGTCACGAGATCGCAACGAAACGCCACGCCTCCTGCGCCCGTCGAAACAGACGAGACAACCCCATGACTGATCGACCGACCCCACCACCCGATGACTCTGCGTGGCACCCGGCTCCTTCCGAGCTCTGCGAGCTCGTCGACGGCGAGCTCGATCCTGCTCGCGGGCGCCAGCTGGCCGACCACGTGGCCGCCTGCGAGAGCTGCCGGGAGGAGCACGAGCGACTGTCCTTGGTGCGAAGCGTCTTGGGTCGCTTGAGCAACGCTCCGCCTGTGGGGGCGGCCGCCGGCGCCATCTCGGCAGCGCTCGGCGCTCTCGACGACACGGCTCGCCCGGCCGCCGCCACCGTCGTCGTGCTGGCGACTCGCCGGCGCTTCAGCCGCCTGGCCGGCATCGCCGCCGCCGTCGTGCTGCTGGCCGCCTTGGGTAGCGGCATCGGCTGGGAGGTGTCACGAGCGCCGACGTCGAGCTCATCGGCTCTCGGCACGACGACGACCGAGATTCTGGGCTCGGGTGGCGGCCATACGCCTGGGAAGACGGCGCAGCAGGTGATCGAGCTCAGACGGCTCGAGAATCACCTCGTTGGGCAGCTCGTGACGGACGTGACCTCGAGCGAGGTTGCACGCCTGCAGTCGTCGCCGAGCAGCGGCGGGAGCTTCAGGGCCACTCTCACCCTCGAGCCGGGCACTCCGGTCCTCGCCGCCCTGCGGGCCGAAGGGGGGCGCACGGTGGTCGCCGTCCGCGACGGCAAGGTGCTCGGCGTCGTGCAGGCCGCCGCAAACGGGATCATCGAGATCACCGGTCTCAACCGATCCGGGGCGCTCGAGCTGACGCAAACCCTCGGCTGAGCCGGTCCGCCGGCAGCGGCGGTCAGGCAGAGCAGGTGCTGCAGCGCCCGAGGACGGCGAAGTGACGGGGATCGATCTGGAAGCCGTAGCGGCTCCGGGCGGCGCGGGACAGGTTGGCGAAGAGCTCCGCCGGCGCCTCGACCGTGACGCCACAGCGCTCGCAGACGAGGTGGCCGTGCGCCGAGGAGGACAGATGGTAGGTGGCAGGTCCGTGACCGAGATGGGTGTGCACGATGACGCCGAGCCGCTCCAGCTCGTCGAGGTTGCGGTAGATGGTCGAGAGGTGGATGTCGGGTGCCCGATGCTGCACCTCGGCCGCCAGCTCCTCGGCCGTGCGGTGGCCGGGCGAGGCGAAAAGCGCGTCCAAGAGCTGCCGCCGCGCCGTCGTGACGCGCCCCCCACGGGCGCGCAGCAGCCCGAGCACGTCTTCGACCATCTCCGCAGGGGTTCTCGGGGCGGTGGGAGCAGGGGCGGTCACCGCTGACGAGCTTACGGCCGCTGGCGTCTCTGGCGGTGTTCTCCGTGTAGCGAGCTGTGCTCTTTCGCAACCAGCTCGCAATTGACTAGGGTGCGAGGAGTCGGACCGGCTCACTCGCGGCGGTGCCGGGGAGGAGGGGAGGCAAGGTGGCCACGACCGCAGAGGCTGTTGCGCTCTCACGGCTCCGCCGCGTGCGCAACGCCCTCTCACCGAGCGAATGGCTCCGCATGGGCGCCATGGGCGGCGTGATCATCCTGCTCCACGTCGTCGGGTTCTTGTTGCTGCTGGCGGCGACGCGCCACCACTACCACCTCAGCAAGACGCAGCTGTTCGGCATCGGCACGGGGCTGCTGGCCTACACGCTCGGCATGCGCCATGCCTTCGACGCCGATCACATCGCCGCCATCGACAACACGACCCGCAAGCTCATGAGCGAGGGGAAGCGGCCGACGAGCGTGGGGTTCTTCTTCTCGCTCGGCCACTCGAGCGTCGTGTTCGGGTTGGCTGTGATGCTGAACTTCGGGATACGGGCGCTCGACTCGCAAGTGCGCAACGGCAGCTCCAGCCTGCACCGCATCACGACGATCGTGGGCACGTCGGTGTCGGGTTTCTTCCTCTATCTCATCGCCGCCCTCAATGTCGTCATCCTCGTGTCGATCGTGCGCGTCTTCCGAGAGATGCGGCAGGGCCGCTACAACGACGAGGAGCTCGAGGAGCAGCTGAACAAGCGCGGGCTCATGAACCGCTTCTTCGGCAAGCTCGCTCGCCGCATCGACGCCTCCTGGAAGATGTACCCCATCGGCGTCCTCTTCGGGCTCGGATTCGACACGGCCACCGAGGTCGCCCTCCTCGTCCTCTCCGGCACGGCCGTGGCGAGCGGTCTCCCGTTTTACGGGATCCTCGCCCTCCCCATCCTCTTCGCCGCCGGCATGAGCCTGCTGGACACGGCAGACGGCTGCTTCATGAACTTCGCCTACGGCTGGGCCTTCTCCCGCCCGATCCGCAAGGTGTACTACAACATCACGATCACCGGGCTCTCGGTGGCCGTCGCCTTCCTCGTCGGCACCGTGGAGCTGGTGGGACTGCTCACCGAGGAGCTCAACGTGCGGGGGCGCCTGGCTGAGCTCGTGCAGAGCTTCAACATCAACACGGCCGGCTTCATCATCGTCGGGCTCTTCGTCGTGACGTGGGTCGTGGCGCTGGCGATCTGGCGTTTCGGCCGCATCGAGGAGCGCTGGGACACCGCTGCTGCCATCGCCCAGGCCGAGCGTGCCGTGACGGCCGACTGCGACTGAGGGCGGTTCAGCCGCCGGCGGGTCGGGCGGTGGCGCCGGCGAGCACGATGACGGCGGGGCGTTCTGCCGTCGCCGCCTCCCTGAGCGAGACCGTCAGGCCGCCGCGGCCGCTCGAGGCGGTCAGCTGCTCGCCCGACATGTCGGTGACGGCCGCCGTCTCGATGTCGGCGAGTGTCACGTCACGCACGGGCGCCCCACCCGCCGGCGGGCGCACGAAGGCAAAGACGTCGCGATCACGGGCGGTGTAGCGGATCTCGCTGGCGGCGTCGGAACCCTCTGCCCGCACCCACGGTCTCGTGCCGTAGAGGGCCGTGCCGTTTGCAGCCGTGAACTCGGCCAGCCAGTCGAGCCGGCGCAGCTGCGCCGGAGCGATCGTGGCGTCCTTGCCCCGTGGCCCGACGTTGAGGAGCAGGTTGCCCCCTTTGGCGGAGATGTCGACGAGGGACCAGATGAGCTCGTCGTGTGCCAGGAAGTCTTCCTCGCGCGAAGCGTCGTTGTGCCCGAAGCTGTGATCGATGCCGCGGACGCACTCCCAGGCCTCTTGCTGCGGGGAATGGAAGACCGTGTACTCCGGCGTGCGCACGTCGAAGAAAGGCGGTTTCGGGGGGACGATGCCGGTGGCGGCCCGGGCGCCGCGGGCGACGAGGCGGTCGATGAGGGCTGCTGCCGGCGCCGTTTGCGCCAGTCGCCAGAGGGGGGACCAGGGCATGAACCGGTCGTTGACGACGCCGTCGGGCACGTCGTGGTAATAGGAGGCGAGGAGGGCGGCGAGGCGACCGGCGGGAGCCGGCCACGAGATGTCGTTCCAGAGCACGCTCGGCCGGTAGCGGGCAATGAGCTCGCGCACCTGTGCCTCGGCGTAGGCGACGTAGTCACCGCGGGGTTGGGCGCGCAGCAAATCGCTGAACGTGCCGATCGGCTGGTCGTTGTAGGTCCAGTCGAGGCCGCCCGAGTAGTAGATGCCGAAGCGCATGCCACGGCTGCGAACCGCCTCCCGCAGCTCCCCGACGACGTCGCGCTGACAATGCCAGCCAGGCCGGCGCGAGTTGGGCACCGTGGTCGGCCAGAGGCAGTAGCCGTCGTGGTGTTTTGCGACGAGGACGACATAGCGCGCACCGCAGGCGGCGAAGCGCTCCGCCCACTCCTGCGGGTCCCAGTTGTCGAGGGCCGCCTCCCACTCGGCGGCAAACTCGGTGTAGCTGCGGTCCCCGTGCACCTCGCGGTGGTGACGGGCGGCCGGGCTGTCGGGGAAGCGGAGCGAATTCTCGTACCACTCGACATAGGGCGACGAGGCCATCGCCTGCGGGTGGCGCCGTGCCATGAGCTCACCCATGTCGGCATCGACGGGGGCGAAGGCAGCCACCGAAGCAGGCGTCCAGTGGACGAAGATGCCGAGCTTCGCATCCCTCCACCACGCAGGCACGGCGTGGCGCCGAACGGCGCGTTGCACCTGGCGAGAGGACGGCATCGGCGGAGACTAATGCACCGCCACTCCGCCGGCGGGAGGTCTCGCTCCCGCCCGTGACACGACGCCGCCGGCAGCGGCAACGGCGCCGGCCGTGCACTCCTCGAGGCCCGCGCCCTGAACGAATCGGGCGAGGAAGCCGGCACAGAAAGCGTCGCCGGCGCCCGTCGAATCGACGACGCTGGCCGGATCGGCCGCCACCCGCAGGCGGTGCCCGTCGGCGCTTCCGGCGAGGGCACCGGCCGCCCCGAGCTTGAGGGCGACGAGCGGGTAGTGCTCGAGGAGTGAGTCGACGATCGCTTCGGGCTCGGTCTCGCCGGAGAGCTGCCGCCCTTCGTCGAGGTTCGGGAAGAGGAGGCATGCGCCCGCCGTCCAGGCGAAGAAGGCCTCGCCGCCGGCGTCGCGAACGCCGGCGAAGGTCGCCGGATCCACCGAGATGGGTGTGCCGGCTTCGACGGCGGCGGCGCAGAGGGCTCGAACGCCCGGGCGCGAAGCCGCTTCGAACAGTTGGTAGGCGGAGATGTGAAGGTGGCTGGCGCCCTCGAGCAGGCCGTCGAGATCCCTGGCGCCGAGGCGGCGGTTGGCGCCTCGATCGGTGAACATCGACCGCTCGCCGTCAGCTGACACGAGCACGACGACGGTGCCCGTGGCGACGTCCCGGTCCTCGACGAGACGGGCGTCGACCCCGAGGTCCTCGAGGGCCCGGCGCTGGGCGGCCGCGTCGCCGGCGCCGACTCGGCCGGCGAAGCGGACCGCTACCCCGAGCGACGCCAGCCAGGCGGCCTGATTGGCGCCCGAGCCCCCGCGGGCGAACTCGATCTCGGAGGCGGTGTCGGTGGCGAGGTCGACGGTCGCCGTCGGTCGCACGACGATGTCGTTCATGATGTCGCCGACGACGACCACGAGGGGGGGCGGGGCAGCCTCCGCCCTGGCCGGTCCCGACGCCGGCGGCCGTGCTGCCGTCATGGGTCGGTCGAGACCCAGGCGAGGGCGATCTCGGCCGCCACGGCGACGTTGTTGCGCACCGCCCAGACGTTGGCTTCGAGGCTGGCGCCCTGCGACGCCCGGTAGATGTGGTCGAGGAGGAAGGGGGTGACGCCCTTGCCGCGAACGCCGGCAGCCTCGGCTGCCGCCACGGCGCCCGCCAGGAGGGTGTCGTGCAGGGCGGGGTCAAGCTCGTGCTCGGCCGGCACCGGGTTTGCCACGACGATGGCGCTCGTCAACCCGAGGGCGTCGGCCGCCTGCATGACGGCGGCGACCTCTGCGGGCGTCGTCACGCTCCAGTCGAGGTCGTAGCCGGAGTCGGCGACGTAGAAGCCGGGGAAGCGGCGTGTCCGGTACCCGGCGACGGTGACGCCGAGCGTTTCGAGTCTCTCCAGCGTGGCGGGCACGTCGAGGATCGACTTCACTCCGGCGCACACCACCGTGATGGGAGTGCGCGCCAGCGTCCCGAGGTCGGCCGACTCGTCGAAGGACTCGACGGCACCGCGGTGGACGCCGCCGAGGCCGCCGGTGGCGAAGAGGCGGATACCGGCGCGCCGCGCCAGCGCGGCTGTGGACGCAACGGTCGTGGCGGCATGGCGCCCGGCCGCCATCGCCAAGGGAAGCTCGCGTACGCCGACCTTGGCGACCTCCTCGGAGTAGGCCAGCAGCTCGAGCTGACCGGCATCGAGTCCGACGATGACCTCCCCTGCCACGACCCCGACGGTGGCGGGCGTGACGCCGGCCTCTCGCAGGATCTCCTCCAGCTGGCGGGCGACCTCGAGGTTGCGAGGCCGCGGCAGGCCGTGGCTGATGATCGTCGACTCGAGGGCGACGACGGGACGCCTCGACTCGACGGCCCGGCGGACCTCCTCGGCGACGGTCGGGGTCACGTCGAGAGGGCGCCGACGACGGCGTCGCTGAGTCGGTCGAGTGTCTCGGCCGCGAGGCGGCGGGTGTTCTCCAGGCCGGCCGAGGCGAGCGGGGCGACGACCTCGAGGTAGGCCTTGAGCTTCGGTTCGGTGCCGCTCGGGCGAACGACGAGCCGGGCGCCTCCGAGACGGTAGATGAGCACGTCGGATGGCGGCAGGTGCCCGAGACCGCCGGCGAGGTCGAGCGCTTCGGTCACCGGGATGCCTGCCAGTTCCTGCAGCGGCGCCTGGCGCAGCCTCGACATGAGGGCGGTAGGGGAGTCGTGCCGGATCGAGAGCTGGGCCGTCAGGTGAACACCGTGGCGGATCTCGAGTGCGTCCCAGCGGTCGAGAAGTGATCGCCCGCTGCTCGCCGCCTCGGCTGCCATGGCGAGCACGGCCAAGGCGGCACCGATGCCGTCCTTGTCGCGGACGACCTCGCCGACGCAGTAGCCGAGGGCTTCTTCGTACCCGAGCACGAAGCGGGTCGTCGCGGTTGGCTCCGCCGGCCCGGATGTCCTGGCAGCACGGACGATCCACTTGAAGCCCGTGAGGGTCTCGGCATAGGAGGCTCCGGCGGCTGCAGCGATCTTCGAGAGCATCGAGGAGGAGACGATCGTCGTGGCGACAAGCCGGGATGTTCCGGCGCTGCTGCTGCGCTCCAGCAGATAGTCGCCGAGCAGGCTCCCGAGCTGGTCACCGGTGAGCGCCCGCCAGCCACCCGGGCGGGCGGGAGCCGGCAGGGCGACGGCCAAGCGGTCGCCATCCGGGTCGTTCGCGATGACGAGGTCGGCACCGATGGCTCGGGCCTCGTCGAGGGCGAGATCGAGGGCGCCCGGCTCCTCGGGGTTCGGGAACACGACCGTTGGGAAGTCGGCATCGGGTGCTGCCTGGGCCGGCACGACGTGGGGTGGCGGCCAGCCGGCACGCTCGAGGGCGGCGAGGAACGCGCCGAGGGCGACTCCGTGCAGGGGCGTGTAGACGACCTTGAGTGGCGGAGCATCTGACGGAGCGGGCGACGCGGCGGTGATGGCGTCGAGGTAGGCGTTGACGACATCAGGGCCGTGGTGGACGACGAGCGGGCCGTCAGCGTCCCCGAGGGCGATGCGGGAAAGGGGACCGACCGCCTCGATGGCCGCCTCGATCTCGGCATCGGCTGGCGGGACGATCTGAGCACCGTCGCCGAGGTAGAGCTTGTAGCCGTTGTCGGCCGGAGGATTGTGACTGGCGGTGATCATGACGCCGGCCGCAGCCCCGAGATGCAGCACGGCAAAGGCCACGATGGGAGTCGGGCGCTGCCGCTCCAGCAGGTGGACGTGAAACCCCGCCCCCGTCAGCACGAGGGCCACCTCCTCGACGAATTCGGCCGAGCCGTGGCGGGCGTCGCAACCGACGACCACGCCGTGCTGGCGGGAGCCCGGCACGTGCTCGTCGAGCCAGGCGGCGAGGGCGGCCGTCGCCGATCGCACGACGGCCCGGTTCATGCGGTTCGGGCCGGCGGCGACGGCGCCCCGCAGACCCGCCGTGCCGAAGCGCAACCGGCCGGCGAAGCGGTCCTCGAGCTCCGCCTCGGCTTCGGCGCTCCGGTCGGCGAGGAGCCGCTCCAGCTCCGCCCGCGTGGAGGGATCAGGGTCGTCGGCGATCCAGGCGCGAGCTCGCCTTTCGAGGTTGCTCACGGGAGGCGGCGGATCACCGAGGCGAGGAGCGAGCCGACGGTGTTGGCGGCGGCCGCCCCGGCGGCGATGACTTCCTCGTGGTCGATGGCGACGTCGTGGCCGGCGGCGGCGTTGGTCACGAGCGAGATGCCGAGCACCTCGGCACCGAGGTGGCGGGCGGCGATTGCTTCGAGGGCGGTCGACATCCCGACGAGGTCGGCGCCGAGGCGGCGGAGCATCGCCACCTCCGCCGGTGTCTCGTAGTTCGGCCCACTGAGAGCGGCGTATACACCCTCCTCCAGCGTCGCGTCCTCCGCCCGGGCGACTTGGCGGAGCCGGGCGCTGTAGAGGTCCGTCAGGTCGACAAAGCGCGGCGGATAGCCGGATGGAGGGGGCGGCCCGACGAGGGGGGACGTGGCCGTCAGGTTCAGGTGGTCCCGGATGAGCACCGGCTGACCGACGCCGTAGGCGGGGTTCACGGCTCCCGCCGCGTTGGTGAGTATCAGGTAGCGGCATCCCGCCGCGACGGCCGTGCGCACCCCGTGGACGACCGTGGCAGGGGAGTGGCCCTCGTAGAGGTGCACGCGTCCGACGAAGATCAGCACTGCCCGCTCGCCCACTTCGACCGACCGCAGCACGCCGGAGTGGCCCGCCACGGTCGGTGCCGGGAAGCCTCCGATCTCGCTCACGGGGACTTCGACCACCTCGCCGGCGCCGATGGCGGCGGCCGCCGGCGACCACCCGGAGCCGAGCACGACGGCAACGTCGTGATGGTGGCGCCCAGTCAACCTCGCCAGCGTGGCGGCGGCATCGACGGCCGCCGCGAACGGGTCCACGGACTACTCCCGCGAGTACGGTTTGCCGTCGGCTGCCGGAGGTCGTACGCGGCCGACGAGGCCCGAGACGACGGCGATCGTGATCACGTACGGCGCCATCGACAGGAAGGGAGCCGGTATCCCGACGTTGAGCACCCCCAACACGCTCTGCAGGGACTCTGCGAATCCGAAGAGGAGTGCCGCCCCGAGGGCGCCGTAGGGGCGCCAGCGCCCGAAGATCATTGCCGCCAGCGCCACGAAGCCGAGCCCCGCGCTCATGTCGGTGGTGAACTCGCCGATCGAGCCGATCGTGAAATAGGCGCCGCCGATGCCGGCGAGGGCGCCGCCGATGACCACGTTGGAATACCGGGTCCCGATGACGTGCAGTCCGACCGTCTCGGCCGCCTGCGGGTGCTCGCCGATCGCACGCACCCGCAGGCCCCAGCGGGTCCTGAACAGGCCGACGTTGACCGTGACGAGGAGGATGGCGGCCAGGTAGACGAAGAGGTTCTGGTCGAAGAGAACCGGGCCGACGATCGGGATCTTCGAGAGCAACGGGATCTTCCAGGCCGAGAACGTGATGCCGGTGTTCAGACTGCTCTGGTAGGGCGTGAGCACTTCGTAGAGGAGGTAATTCGTGAGACCGAGCGCAAAGGCGTCGATCACGACTCCGATGATGATCTGATCGGCGCCGTAGCGCAGTGCGAGGAAGGCGAGCAGCCAGCCGAAGATCGCACCGGCACCGGCGCCGCAGAGCACACCGAGCCAGAGGTCACCGGTCCAGGACGCGATCATCGCCCCGAGGAAGGCGCCGGCGAGGAACTGTCCCTCGATGGCGATGTTGATGACCCCGGACCGCTCGCACAGGATTCCCGAGAGCGAGCCGTAGACGAGCGGTGTCGCTCCGATCAGCGTCCCGGCGAGCACGCTGACGAAGTTGAGCGTGGCCCCCCGCGCCGCCCAGGTGAGGAACGACCACACGAAGACGATGACACCGAGAGTGAAGATGGCGTACATGCCGCGACTGCGGCGCCACGTGAAGAGCAGTGCGCCGAGGCCGGCGCAGACAATGGCGAGGATGATCGATATCCACCGCACGTCCATCGTGATGGGCGCGACGTTGACGGCAGGTGATGCCGTCAGGATGAATCTTGAGTGCAGCTTGCCGTTGACGCCCACGCCGAACGCCAAGAACATGACGGCGGCCAGCAGCCCGAGGAAGATCCCCATGCCGTGCCGGCGGCCGGCCGGGACGAATCGGGCCTGGACAGGGGCCATCTCGCCAGGCGTGACCGTGATCGCGCTCACGCCCACCCCTTTGTGGCAATGCGAGCTTGACCTCCCCGCGCCTCACGCAGCCGGAACACCTCGCGCACAAGCGCCGGCGTGGCCACCATGAAGACGATCACCGCTTGGATCACCGTCGTGAGGTCGATCGGGATGCCCGTCACGGCCTGCATGTTGCGGCCGCCAGAGATGAGCGCCGCGAACAGCAGCGAGCCGAGGACGATGCCACCGGGGCTGTTTCGACCGAGGAGCGCCACCGTGATGGCGTTGAACCCCGTGTTGCCGCCGTAGCCGGCGGAGAGGAAGAAGTCGGTGCCCGAAAGCGTCGCCATGCCGGCCATGCCGAGCAGCGCCCCCGAGATCGTGAGAACGAGGATGGTGACGCGCCGGGCGTCTATACCGGCCGTCTTGCCGGCGTCCGGGTTGAGGCCGATCACCTTGAAGGAGAAGCCGAGCCGGCTCCTTCGCATCAGCCACCAGGTGACGAGCGCCATCACGAGCGCCACGACCAACGAAAGGTTCACCCGCAGCGTGCTACCGAAGAGATGCGGCATCTGAGCCGTGGGAGGCATGTTTTTCGAGATCGCGTTCGACTGCCCCGGCTGCTGGAAGGGAGAGATGGTGAGCAGCCATTCGAGCAGGTCGAGGAAGATGTAGTTGAGCATGATGGTCGTGATGACCTCATGGGCACCGGTCATGGCTTTGAGGATGCCGGGGATGAAACCCGCCACGGCCCCGCCGACTGCGCCGGCCAGGATGACGAGCGGGATGTGGATGCCGATCGGTGCCTTGAGCTCCGTCCCGACCCAGAGGGCGGCCACGGCGCCCGCGATCAGCTGCCCCTGACCACCGATGTTGAACACGCCGGTGGAGAACCCGAGCCCCACGCCGAGCCCGGCGAGCATGAGCGGGGTGGCGGCGACGAGCGTCTCCGAGATCGGGTTGAAGGCCTGAGTGAGACCCTGCGCGTGGGGATTGAAGATCGAGCCCTCGACCAGCGACGAGTAGGCGGCAGCGACGGTCGACCAGCTCTCGCCGAAGGCGTGGCCCGGATTGCTTCCAATGTGCCCCCAGGCCTGCAGCACCGTCGGGGACGTGCAAAGGATCAGTAGCGCCCCGACGACGAGCGCAAAAAAGATCGCACAGACGGTGACCACGAGCGCGTTGGCCTCGCTGAGCCGGCGCAGCAGGTCGACCGCCTGCGCCCGCCGGTTCGGCCCGGCCGGTCCGCCCGCCTGCCCCGGCTCCGCAGCGACGTCCGACTGGTCGAGGTCGGGGACGTCCGTGTCCTCGCTCATGACTCAAAGCCTCCCGCCCCCGCCGCGGCGGCAAGCCGTCCGGCGGCGTCAGCGGCCGGCGCGTCGTCCCCGGAGATGCCGGCCATCATCAGACCGATACGCTCCCGACCGGCGCTCGCATCGACGACGCCGATGATCCGACCCCGGTACATGACGGCGATGCGGTCGCCGAGGGCGAGCACCTCGTCGAGCTCGGACGAGACGATGAGGACCGCCGTGCCCTGGTCACGCTCGGCGACGATCCGTTTGTGGACGTACTCGATCGAACCGACGTCGAGGCCACGGGTCGGCTGCGACGCCACGACCAGCTTGACCGGCCTGCCGAGCTCACGCGCCAGGACGACCTTCTGCTGGTTGCCGCCCGAGAGCGAGGAGACCGGATCCTCGACCGAACCGGCGCGGATGTCGAACTCCTGCACGCGCCGTTCCGCGTTCTCCTTCACGACGCCGAGATTCCGGGAAGCCCGACCGGCGTACGGGGGATCTCCGTACATGTCGAGCACGAGGTTGTCCGCCAGGTCCATCGCGAGCACGAGGGCGTCCTTCTGGCGGTCCTCCGGCACGTGCGCCACGCCGGCGTGGAGGCGCTGACGAGGCGTGGCGTGGGTCAGATCCTCACCGTCGACGACGACGCTGCCGCGCAGTGTGGGCCGCAGCCCCGTGATCGCCTCCACGAGCTCTGTCTGGCCGTTCCCCTGCACGCCGGCCAGGGCCACGATCTCGCCGGCGCGCACCTCCAGGTCGACGCCGTCGACGGCGACCAGATCGCGGTCGTCAGTGACGGTGAGATCTCTCAGCTGGAGCACGACGTCCCCGGGAGCGGCCGGGCCCTTCGTCACCGTGAGCAGGACGGACCGACCGACCATCATCGATGCCAGCTCCTGCTCGCTCGACTCGGCGGGCGTCGTCGTGCCGACGACCTTTCCCAGCCGCATCACCGTCACCCGGTCGGCGATCTCCCGCACCTCCTTGAGCTTGTGACTGATGAACAGGATCGAGCGCCCACTGGCTGCGAGCGAGCGCATGATGCGGAAGAGAGCCTCCGTCTCCTGCGGCGTCAGCACGGACGTCGGCTCGTCGAGGATGAGCACGTTGGCGTTGCGCTCGAGGGCCTTCAGGATCTCGACGCGTTGCTGGACACCAACCGGGATGTCCTCGACGACGGCGTCCGGGTCCACCTCGAGGCCGTACTCCATCGACAGGCGGCGGATGTCGGCGGCGGCATTCTTGCGGTCGTAGAAGATCTTGCCCTTCGTCGGCTCGAACCCGAGCACGACGTTCTCGGCCACGGTGAACACGGGAACCAGCATGAAGTGCTGGTGGACCATGCCGATCCCGGCGCGCACGGCGTCACCCGGGTCGGCGATCCTGACCGGCTCGCCGCCGATGCGGATCTCCCCGCTGTCCGGCCGCAACATGCCGAAGAGGACGTTCATGAGCGTCGACTTGCCGGCGCCGTTCTCGCCGAGGAGGCCGTGGATCTCGCCTTCTTCGACGGTCAGGCTCACCCGGTCGTTCGCGACGAGCTGGCCGAAGCGCTTGGTGATGTCGATGAGTTCGAGCTTCATCGGGCGCCTCCTGGCCTTACATGAGGAACCGGGCCGGTCGCCGACCGGCCCGGTTCCGTTACGTCACCAGAGCCATACCGGACCCGCCTGGGCCTTGGGCGGGCGGGTCCGGTACCGGATGTGCATCAGCCGAGGTGGTTCGTCACCCCGAGCAGACGGAGGAGGCAGACGAGGCGGGCGTGGCCGCCGCGGCCGGGTAGCTGCACGGATTCACCGAGATGGTGCCGCTCTCGATGCCCGACTTGATGGTGCTGAGCTCGGACACCACGCTCGCCGGGATCTTGCTGGAGAAGTCGTGGTACGGGGCCAGGGTGACGCCGCCGTTGGCGAGGGTGCCCGTGTAGAAACCGCCCTTGAAGGTGCCGTGGACGGCGGCCAGAACGGCGGTCTCGACCGACGGCGCGATGCCCTTCTCGACGCTCGTGATGAAGTACGAGCAGGCGCTCGGGTCCGAGACGCAGCCGTCGGTGTCGACCCACTCCATCTCGACCGAGCCGGCGCTGCTGGCGTCAGCCGACTGGATGGCAGCCACGGCGCCGAGGCCGACACCGCCAGCCACCGAGAAGATCACGCTGGCGCCCTCGCCGATGAGGGTCTGGGTGTCGGTCTTGCCGAGGCCGTCGTCGGTGAAGTTGTTGGTGAACAGCCCACTGCCGCTGTAGTTGTTGGCGGTCCGGCCCTTGGAGGTCGGATACCAGCCGTACACCTTCACCGACTTGTTGTTCAGCTGGTCGTAGTAGCGCACACCCGCCACCCAGCCGTCCATGTAGATGGTGACGGTCGGGATGTTCATGCCACCGAACTCGCCCACGGCGCCGCCTGGCGCAATCGAGTTCGACTTTGCCTCGGCGGCGGCGAGGTAGCCGCCGAGGAAGGCGTCCTCGTTCGTCTCGTAGGCGAGGTTGTCGATGTTCGACAGCGTCGTCTCGGAGGTGCTGGTGCCGGGGCAGCCCTGTGCGGTTCCGCCCGGGCAGTCGACGATGGCGAAGTCCAGGCTCGGGTGCGCCTTGGCGGCGGTCTGGGTGGCGGTGGCCATGTCGAAGCCGACGGTGATGATGATTCCGCAGTGCTCACTGATGAAGTCGTCGATGTTGGGCGTGTAGTCGCTCGTCGAGGACGACGAGAGGAACTTGGGCATGATGTTCGCGTCGACCTTGACCGCGTCCAGCAGCCCCTGGTAGGCGGAGGCGTTGAACGAGCGGTCGTTGATGCCACCGGTGTCGGTCACCTCACAGGCGAGGAACTTCGCCCCGCTGGCAGCCGTCGTCGTCGTGGATCCTCCGGCGGCGGAGGTCGTGGTCGTGGTCGAGGAGCTCGATCCACAGGCCGCCAGCGCGCCGGCCGCCAGGAGGGTGACGGCCACCTTGGTCACGGTGTTCCGGAGATTCCGGCTTCGTCTCATTGCAGCTTTGCCCCTTTGCGTCGCGACGTGAGTCGATCGGATGAACCGGAGAATCGGCTCACGTGCCCCCTCGGCCGCCGGGACGATCCCCTCTCGCCACCGTAGCCGGTTCGCAATATGCCGCGCAGGTCCTTCGCACGCTGGTGCGGCGATTCGGCTGATCGGCCTCCGCCGGCCGGCAGAGACTCAGGTCCCTGCCGGATGCCAAACGGTCTTCACCTCGACGAAGGCGCTCATGCGCTTCGTGGAGGCCGGCTTCTCCCAGTCCTCCTCGAGGCTCAGCAGCCGCTTCAGGTTGCCGGCGGCGAGCGTCTCGAGCTCGGCCCTGGCGGCCGCCTCGGCGCCTGTGACGTCGATGGCGTTGACGTCCATGTGGCCGGCGAGGACGGGCGCCAGCTCCGCCGTCGCACCGGTCAGCACGTTGAGCACGCCGGCGGGAACGTCCGAGGTGGCGACCACCTCGGCGAGGGTGACGGCCGGCAACGGCCGCTCGTGGCTCGCCACGACGACGGCGGTATTCCCCGTCACGATGACGGGGGCGACGACGCTGACAAAGCCGAGAAGGCTCGAGAGCTGCGGAGCGAGCACGGCCACCACACCGGTTGGCTCCGGCAGGCTGAAGTTGAAGTAGGGGCCGGCGACCGGGTTGGCCGCTCCGGCGACCTGGGCGTACTTGTCCGACCAACCGGCGTACCAGACCCATCGGTCGACAGCGGCCGCGACGGCCCGCCGTGCCCGAGCCACCGAGAGGCCCTCTGCGGCAGCGACCTCGGCAACGAACTGCGCCGCCCGACCCTCCATCATCTCGGCGACGCGGTACATGACCTGACCCCGGTTGAAGGCGTCGACGCCCGACCAGGCCGCCACGGCGCCGCGGGCGGCGACGACGGCGTCCCGGACATCCTTGCGGGAGGCCTGGGCGGCGTTGGCGAGGAAGCTCCCGTCGGATGCAGTGACCTCGTAGGAGCGTCCGGACTCCGAGCGTGGGAAGACGCCGCCGATGAACAGCTTGTAGGTCTTGTGAATCTCGAGGCGGTCGAGGGCGCCCTCAGGCATCGACGTACGCCTCGAGGCCGTGGCGACCACCCTCGCGGCCGAAGCCCGACTCCTTGTAGCCGCCGAATGGGCTCGCCGGGTCGAAACGGTTGAACGTGTTGGCCCACACGACGCCGGCCCGCAACCGTTGCGCCATCCAGAGGATGCGGCTCCCCTTCTCCGTCCAGATTCCGGCCGAGAGCCCGTACGGGGTGTTGTTCGCCTTCGCCACCGCCTCGTCCGGCGTCCGGAACGACAGCACGGACAGGACCGGACCGAAGATCTCCTCACGGGCGATGCGGTGCGACTGGCTGACACCGGTGAAGATCGTGGGAGGGAACCAGTAGCCCTGCGCGGGCAGATCGCAGGCGGGGGACCAGCGTTCGGCCCCCTCGGCGTCGCCCGAGGCGGCGAGCACCTCGATGCGCTCCAGCTGGACGGAGGAGTTGATCGCCCCGATATCGGTGTTCTTGTCGAGCGGATCGCCCAGCCGCAGCGTCTCGAGCCGCTTCTTCAGACGGTCCACCACGAGCTCGAGAACCGATTCCTGCACGAGCAGGCGCGAGCCGGCGCAACACACCTCGCCCTGGTTGAAGAAGATGCCGTTGACGACTCCCTCCACCGCCTGCTCGACGGGTGCGTCGTCGAAGATGATGTTGGCGGCCTTGCCGCCGAGCTCGAGGGTGAGACGGCGCCCGCTGCCGGCGAGCAGGCGCACGATCTCCTTGCCCACCTCGGTCGACCCCGTGAAGGCCACCTTGTCGAGACCGGCATGCGCCACGAGGGCGGCGCCGGTGTCGCCGGCGCCCGTCACGACGTTGACGACGCCGGGCGGCAGCTCGGCCTGCTGGCACACCTCGGCCAGCAGCAGGGCGGTGAGCGGCGTCGTCTCTGCCGGCTTCAGCACGCAGGTGTTGCCCGTGGCGAGGGCGGGTGCGAGCTTCCAGGCGGCCATGAGAAGGGGGAAGTTCCACGGGATGATCTGGCCGGCGACGCCGAGAGGCCTCGGCGAATGGCCGAGACCGGCATACTCGAGCTTGTCGGCCCAGCCGGCGTGGTGGAAGAAGTGCGCCGCCGCCAAGGGGATGTCGACGTCGCGGGACTCCCGGATGGGCTTGCCGTTGTCGAGCGTCTCGAGCACGGCGAACTCCCGCGAGCGCTCCTGCAGGAGGCGGGCGATCCGGTAGAGGTACTTCGCCCGCTCGCGGCCGGGCATCTTGCCCCACGGCCCGTCGAAGGCGGCGCGGGCAGCGCCGACGGCACGGTCGACATCAGCGGCGCCCGCTTCGCTCACCTGGCTGAGCGGCTCCTCGGTGGCGGGGTTGAGCGTCGGGAAGAAAGCCCCCTTGGCGCTGTCCACGAACTCGCCGCCGATGAACAAGCCGTAGGACGGGGCGATCCGCACGACCTCACGCGACTCGGGCGCTGCGGCGTACTCGAAGGTCGTCACTAGTCCACCGTGAAGTAGTCGGGACCGGCATAGAGGCCGGTGAGCTGCTTTTGGCGCTGCATCAAGAGATCGTTCAACAGCGAGGAGGCACCGATGCGGAACAACGCCGGTCGCAACCAGTCCTCGCCGGTCGTCTCCCGCACGAGCACGAGGTAGCGGATGGCGTCCTTCGAGGTACGGATGCCCCCGGCGACCTTGACACCGACGCGGCGACCGGTCGCCGCCGCGAAGTCGCGCACGGCCGCCAGCATGACGAGGGCGACGGCGGGCGTAGACGCAGGGTTCACCTTGCCCGTCGAGGTCTTCACGAAGTCTGCGCCCGCCAGCATCGCCAACCAGGCGGCTCGCGAGACGTTGTCGAGCGTGACGAGCTCGCCCGTCTCGAGGATGACCTTGAGATGGGCCGCCCCGCACGCCTCCCGTACGGCGCGGATCTCCTCGTAGACCTGGCCGAAACGGCCGGCCAGGAAGGCGCCGCGATCGATGACCATGTCGATCTCGTCCGCACCGGCGGCGACGGCCTCGGCCACGTCGGCCAGCTTGACGGCAAGGGAGGCACGGCCGGATGGGAACGCCGTCGCCACGGCGGCGACGGCGACGTCGCTGCCGGTCAGCTCGGCGCGAGCGACGGCCACGAGGTCTGGGTAGAGGCAGACGGCGGCCACGCTCGGCACGGACGGGTCGCTCGGATCGGGCCGGCGCGCCTTGGCGCAGAGGGTGCGCACCTTTCCCGGGGTGTCGGCCCCCTCCAGGGTCGTGAGATCGATCATCCCTATGGCGGTGTCGAGAGCCCAGAGCTTTGCCTGCCGTTTGATGGACCGCGTGGCCAGCATGGCAGCGCGTGCCTGCACGCCCACCTGGTCGACGCCGGGAAGCCCCTGCAGGACCTGGCGCAGGGCGACGTCCGATGTCGCCAGCTCGCCGCCCCACGGGCGCCCGAGCGACTTGGCCGGCACGGCTGACTCCAGATCCACGAGAGGGACGGTAGTACCCGGCCGTCTCGAAGGCGCCCTCGCCACGACCGGTGCCACGCCGGCCTCAGAGGGATGGCTGCGGGCGCGCCCGGGCGGCAAAGGCGGGCTTGATGACGCCGTTGATGAGATGGAGGCGTTCGTCGAAATGAGCAAAGGCGCTCTTCATGGCATTGAGGGTCAGCCACTCGATGTCGCGCCAGCCGTATCCGAAGGCCTCCGCCACCGTCAGCAGCTCGGAGGACAGGCTCACCCCGCTCATGAGGCGGTTGTCGGTGTTGACGGTGACACGGAACTGCAGCTGGCGGAGGAGGCCGATGGGATGGTCGGCGATGGAGGTCGCAGCACCCGTCTGCACGTTCGAAGACGGGCACATCTCGAGCGGGATGCGCCGGTCGCGCACGTAGGCGGAGAGGCGGCCGAGCCTGGCGGCTCCATCGGCCTCAACCTCGATGTCGTCCACGATCCGGACGCCGTGGCCGAGCCGGTCGGCGCCGCAGCGCTGCAGGGCCTCCCAGATCGACGGCAACCCGAAGGCCTCGCCGGCGTGAATCGTGATGTGAAAGTTCTGCCGCTGCACGTACTGAAACGCCTCGAGGTGATCGGTCGGCGGGCTGCCGGCCTCAGCCCCCGCGATGTCGAAGCCCACGACGCCGTCGTCGCGGTGGCGCACGGCGAGCTCGGCGATCTCGAGGGAGCGGGCGGCCGTCCGCATGGCGGTGAGCAAGGCGCGCACGTCGGTGCCGGCGGCGGCGCCGCCCTGGCGGAAGCCCTCCAGCACGGCGCCGACGACCTCGTCGAGTGAGAGCCCCTGGGCGACATGGAGCTCGGGCGCAAAGCGAACCTCGGCATAGACGATGCCGTCGGCGGCGAGGTCGTGGGCGCATTCGGCCGCCACTCGGGTGAGCGCCTCCGGTGTCTGCATGACCGCCACGGTGTGCTCGAAGGTCTCGAGGTACCGCACGAGGTCGCGCTGGTCTGCGCCGCTCCTGAACCACCGCGTGAGGTCGTCGACGTCGGTCGTCGGGAGGCCCCCGTATCCGACTTCGGCGGCGAGCTCCACGATGGTCGCCGGGCGAAGGCCGCCGTCGAGGTGGTCGTGCAGGAGCACCTTGGGGATCGCTCGGATCTCCTCGAGCGTCATGGTCATGAGGCGACCGCCCGCTGCCGGATGATCTCGATGACCGGCGCCGCCCGCTCGGGGAGCTCCGGCCCGACGTCGATGGCCCCGGCGAGCGCCTGGCGGGCGCGGGCGAAGCGCCCGGGCTCGTCGGAGTGCAGCTCGAGCACGGGGGCGCCCTCCTCGACGGCGTCTCCCGGCTTGGCGAGGCACACGACGCCGGCGGTGGCGCTGACGGCGTCCTCTTTGTTGGCGCGCCCGGCGCCCAGGCGCCAGGCGGCCACTCCGACGGAGCGGGCGTCGAGGCGAACGAGCCGGCCCGTCGACGGCGCCGCCACGACCTCGACGTGCGCTGCTCGCGGGAGCGGCGCCGTCGGGTCGCCGTGCTGTGCTCTCACCATGGCCTCGAAACGCTCGAGGGCGCGTCCGTCCGAGAGCGCCGCCGCAGGATCGGCTTCGACGCCGGCGAGCTCGAGCATCTCTCTCGCCAGCGCCAGGGTCACCTCGACGAGGTCGGCCGGACCGCCACCCGACAGCATCTCGAGGCACTCTGCCACCTCGAGGGCGTTGCCGACGGCACGCCCGAGCGGCTCGTCCATGCGAGTGAGCACGGCCGACGTGCGCACCCCGTAGTCGCCGCCGAGGGTGACCATCGTCTCGGCGAGGGTGCGAGCGGCGTCCAGCTCCCTCATGAAGGCGCCGCTGCCGACCTTGACGTCGAGCACGAGGGCCGAGGTGCCCTCGGCGATCTTCTTCGACATGATGGAGCTGGCGATGAGCGGGATCGACTCCACGGTCCCGGTGACGTCGCGCAGGGCGTAGAGCCGGCGGTCGGCCGGCGCCAGGCCCGGACCGGCGGCGGCGATGACGCAGCCCACCTCTGTGAGGACCGAGATCATCTCGGACGGGCTCAGATCGGAGCGGAAGCCGGCGATCGACTCGAGCTTGTCGAGCGTTCCTCCCGTGTGGCCGAGGCCGCGACCGGACAGCTGGGGGACGGCCGCCCCGCAGCTCGCCACGAGGGGAGCGAGCACGAGCGAGACCTTGTCGCCCACGCCGCCGGTCGAGTGCTTATCGACCGTCGGCCAGGGAACGGCGCCGAGGTCGAGCCGGGTGCCCGACTCGATCATGGCACCCATGAGGGCGCGCAGCTCTCCGCCGTCGAGGCCGCGAAAGAAGATGGCCATCAAGAGGGCCGACATCTGCTCGTCCGGCACCTCCCCGGCCGTGTAGGCAGCGATGAGCCAGGCGATGGCGTCCTCGCCCAAGCGGCCGCCGTCCCGTTTCGCCCGGATGAGGTCGACGACGTCAGGTGGCGGCGTCACGGCGCCCCTCGAGGTCGTCGTTCGTGAAGGCCGCCGGCAGCAGCTCCGCCATGGTCGTGACGCCGCTGCCGGTGTCGACGAGGAGGCGAGGACCGCCCGCTTCCAGCAGCAGCTGGCGGCAGCGTCCGCACGGGAGGAGCGGCTCGCCGTCAGCGGCGACGATGCTGACGGCCTCGAAGGAGCCGCCGCCGCTCGCGTGCAGGGCCGACACGAGGCCGCACTCGGCGCACAAGGTGAGCCCGTAGGAGGCGTTCTCGACGTTGCAGGCGCTGAGGAGACGGCCGTCGCTCGTCACGCCGGCCGCCCCGACCGAGAGCCGTGAGTAGGGGGCATAAGCGTGGGCAGCCGCTGCCGTGGCGGCCACTCGCAAACCGGACCAATCGATCGCCACGCCCCGCCACCTCCTTGTGCCGGATCGAGGGCACGGTGCCCATGTGCGGAAGCGGACGCAGATTAGTCGCTCGCCTCAATCGACGACGCCGACGATGGCGGCCACGGAGGCCACAGCGGCCGCCAGCTCCGCCGCCCGGCAGCCGGGGTTGGCGAGCACTCCGTGGCAGGCGCCGAGGCCCGCCCGGTCGACGATGCCCTTCTCGTTGAGCGCCCATTCGCTTCGCTCTGCCAGTCGAGCCTGCGCCTCGCTGACGGCCGCCACCGTGAGGTTGGCGACGGTCAGCGTGACGTCGTCACGGGAGGCATGTGCCCGCGCCGTTCGCACGGCCATCTTGGAGAGCTGGCGCCAACGCGACGGGGCGCTGGCGGCGAGGGCGGCAGGAAAGGCGGGAGGCGGCAGCGAGCCCACGAGCCGCCGCCCGATCGTCAGCTCACCCACGACCACGTAGGAGGGGATGCCGCCGACGAAGCCGGCGAGAGCGTGGATGTCGAAACGGCCCTGCTCGGTCTCCGCCACGCAGGTGAGGACCTCGTCCAGATCGCGGTAGCAGAGGTCGACGCGCTGGCCTTCCACACTGAGCCAGGCACCGCCGTTCACGACCGGTCCCCAGCCGCCCGGGGCCGTCACCTCACCGGGCCAGCCGAGGGCCTTGACATCGTCAGGATCGATGCGGCCTCGGTAGTAGAGCCCGAACCCAGTCGGAGTCGGCCCTGGCGTCTCCTCTGGCCCGGGATCCGCCGAGTGTGACCGCCTCGACACCGGGTATCTGTGCGAGCCGCTCGGCCAGGTGCTCCACGCCGAGCCAACGTAGCCGGAGGCCCACGCGCCGGACGGCGCCGCAGAGGACCGCCCGCCGCCGTGCCGTCGGCGCCCCTTACTGCTGGTAACCCTCCACCGTCTCGGGCGGTCGCAGGTGAGCCTCGTCCGGGTTCTCACCCATCTCGCGGCGTGCCCGCCGCTGGCGCAGAAGATCCCAGAGCTGGTCGAGCCGGACTTCGAGCTCCTGCAGGCGCTCGCGATCGGTGTCGTTCAGGCCGCGACCGCCCCCCGTCTGGTCCCGCAGCTTGTGTTCCTCCGCGACCAGGTCGTCGATCCGTTTGACGATGTCGTGGTCGTCCAACTCATCACCTCCAGCTCGGGCGGATGCCCCGCGGCACCTCAGCGTAGGGCTTCCGCGCCCTGCGGCGTCCGGTCCGACCGCATCGTCATGCGGCCGGGCAGCGGGACCGACCGCCGACTACCGTCCCGCACGTGGGGGACGAGATGCCGGATGCGGTGCCCAGGCAGGCTCGGGAGGCAGCCACGTTGCGGTTGCCGTCGTCGTGCCTCGTCGTGCTGATCGGGCCGTCTGCCTCGGGGAAATCGACATGGGCAGCCGCCAACTTCCGGCCCAGCCAGGTCGTCGCCTCGGACGCCCTGCGAGGACTCGTGGGCGAGAGTGCCCAGGACCAACGCGCCGGAACGGACGCCTTCGACGTCCTCGATCTCGTTGTCGAGCGCCGACTGCGACGAGGCTTGCTCACCGTCATCGACACCCTCGGGATCGACGGCGCCAGGCGGGCCCGCTACCTCGAGGCCGCAGCACGCCACGGCGTCGCCTGCCACGCCGTCGTGTTCGACACGCCGGCCGAGCTGTGCAGACGTCGCAATCGCGAGCGGGGCCGAGACGGTGCCGTCCCGCCCGGCGTGCTGGCGGCACAGCTGAGCGGCTTCGCCGCCGCCAGGCCGGCCCTTGCCCAGGAACCCTTCGACGGGGTGCACGAGCCCGCCGAGGTGGAGATCGTGCCGCCCGCACTCGTGCAGGCACCCGAGCTACGCACTCGACAGGAGGAGACGCCGATGGGGTTGCGCTTCGGCTTGCAGCTGTCCAGCTTCCACTGGCCCGGCGGTCCGGGCTCTCTGGCCGGACACCTTGCCGAGATCGCCACGGCGGCCGAGGATGCCGGCTTCGCCAACCTCTGGGTGATGGACCACTTCCTCCAGATCCCCCAGGTCGGCCGGGAGTGGGACGAGATGCTCGAGAGTTACACGGCTCTCGGGTTCCTGGCGGCGGCGACCCGCCATATCCGGCTCGGGACGCTCGTGACGGGGGTCACCTACCGCAACCTTGCCCACCTCGCCAAGGCCGTGGCGACCCTCGACGTCCTCTCGGGCGGGCGGGCGATCTGCGGGATCGGAGCCGCCTGGTACAAGCGGGAGCACGTCGCCTACGGATGGCCTTTCCCGCCGCCCGGCGACCGCTACCGGCTCCTCGAGGACGCCCTTCAGCTCCTACCCCTCATGTGGGGACCGGGCTCACCGCCCTTCGAGGGGAGCACGACGAGCGTGCCGGAGACGATCTGCTATCCGCGTCCGCTCCAGGAACACCTGCCGATCCTCGTCGGGGGTGGCGGCGAGCGCCGCACACTTCGCCTTGCCGCCCGCTACGCCGATGCCTGCAACCTCTTCGGCGACGCCGTCACCGTCCGCCACAAGGTGGAGGTGCTGCGGGCACACTGCGAGGAGGTCGGGCGGCCGGTCGAGGACGTCGAGGTGACGCACCTCGGCCCCGCCCTCGCCGCCTCCGACCGCCGGGAGCTCGAGGCCAAGGTGGAGCACCTCCGCCCGCCGTCGCTGTCTCCGGAGGCCTTCTCCGCCCGCACGACGGCCGCCACCGTGGACGACCTCATCGGGCACTTCCGCGCCCTGGCGGAGGCGGGCGTCGGGACGGCCATCGTCAGCCTGCCGGACGTGGCGGATCCAGAAGCGCTCCCTCGCTTTGCCGAGGTGATCGCCGCCTTCTCGGGTGTGACGCCGTCGCCGGGCCGCCTCGGGTCCTGAGGCGCTATCCGCGGCGCGACGGGCGCGGAGTTCGTAGGCTCGAGGTACGCCCGACAAGGAGCACATGCGCCATGGCCGACAAATCCCCAAAGAAGACGACCACGAAGAAGGTTGGGAAGACGCTCAAGGAGAAGCGGGCAGCCAAGAAGCAGAAGCACGACCCGTCCCTCGGCGCCAGCCAGATGGACGCGCTGCGGACGAACAAAAGCCGCTGAGGTCCCGACCGCTCGTGCCACCCCGCCACGGCGACCAGCCGTGACTGCGCAGGATGACGCGTCATGAAGAACGAACCACGTCACGGAGGGCAGCGCTGAGTGGAGGTGACGAGCCGGCAGCTGTCCGACGCCGCCGCCATCGCCGAGGGCTTCATCTGCTACCGCGCCTTCATGCTTGCGGCGCCTGCGGTCTCCTACGGCATCGCCCGCCACGGGCGCACGGTGCTGAGCGGTGCCCGCGGCTCGAGCGACCTCGCCACCGGCACGCCGGCGACGGCTCACACGGGTTACCGCGTCGCTTCCATCACAAAGACGTTCACGGCCACGCTCCTGATGCAACTCGTCGAGGCCCGCAAGGTTCGCCTCGACGAGCCCGTGACGTCCTATCTGAGCTGGCTGAATCCGGCCGTCGGCAACTCCGGGCTCACCGTCCGTCACCTGCTCACCCATAGCGGGGGAGTCATCCGAGACGGATCCTGCGGCTGGCGCCCCGGCGAGTTCCCGACGCGTCAGGAGGTGCGCGAGCAGCTCCTCGACCACGGGACGTTCGCCGAGCCGGCGGCCGGGTTTCGCTACTCGAACATGGCCTACTCGCTCCTCGGCGAGATCGTCGAGACGGTGGGTGGCCGCCAGTTCGCCACCGCCGTCGACCGCTCCATCGCGAAGCCGCTCGGCCTCGAGGCGTCCGGGACACGCCTGACGCCCCGCCTGCGGGCGACGCTTGCCACCGGGTACTGGAGGCAGCTGCCCGGGGAAGTCCCTCGCCCCCTCGCCCAGAGCGAGGCAGCGGCCTTCGAGGCGGCCGGCGGGCTCGTCTCGACGGTCGGCGACCTCCTGCGGTACCAGGAAGCGCATCTGCCCGGCGACGGTCGCCTTCTCAGCGAGCTCAGCAAGCGTGAGATGCAGCGGGTGCAATGGCAGCGCGCCGAGGAGCCGCACCACGGCCTCGGCTGGATGATCTACACGGTCGACGGCATCACCGTGCGCGGGCACAGCGGCGGTTACCCCGGCTTCACGACGCGCATCGGGTTCTCGCCCGAGCAGGGCGTCTGCGCCGCCGTGCTGACGAGCACGATCTCACCGCTGTCCGGTGTCGGTCTCGAGGTGATCTTCCACTCCATCGCTCGGGTGCAGGCCATCTGGGAGGTGGCCGCCGGCGCCGCGCAGGGCCTCACCCGGCGCTCGCTCCGGCGCTTCGTCGGGCACTACCGGGGCGATTGGGGAGACGTGCTCGTGGCCGGCGTGAACAAGTCCTTGTACCTCCTCGACCCTGAGGAGGACCGTCCGATGCGGCTTCCTTCCCGCCTGGCGCCGGTCGACGACGGCGGTCGTTTCCTCATCGTGGACAACGACGACTACGGCAACCGCGGCGAGGAAGTTGCCTTCGACGTCGCGGAGCCGGGTCCGGCGCGCCGTCTTTCGATGGGTGGGCAGGTGCTCGAGCGGGTGGTCATCTGAGGCCATGCCGGCCTACGCAGCGCTCCTGCGCGGGATCAACCTCGCCGGCCACAACAAGGTGCCGATGGGCGAGCTGCGCACGCTGTGCGGTGAGCTCGGTCTCGGCGACGTCACCACGTACATCCAAAGCGGCAATGTCGTGTTCTCGAGCGTCCGCACCGACTCGAGCGCCCTCGCCGGCGAGCTGGAGGGCGCCATCGCCGGCGCCTTCGGCTTCGACGTGCCCGTCGTGCTGCGGTCCGCCGTCGAGCTGGAAGGCATCGCCGCCTCCAACCCGTACGTGCAGGGGGGGAGGGATCCCTCCGAGCTCTCGGTCGGGTTTCTTGCGGAACTGCCCGCACCCGAGCGTGTGAGCGCATTGCGTGCCGACCCGCTGGCGAGCCGGCCTCCCGGACGTGACGAGTTCGCGCTCCTCGGCCGGGAGGTCTTCCTTCACCATCCCAACGGCTACGGGCGCTCGAAGCTGACCAACAGCTACTTCGACCGGCGCCTCGGCACCATGATGACGGTGCGCAACTGGCGGACCGTCGTGACGCTGGGTGAGATGACGCAGCGCCTGGGTAGGTAGGCCGTGAGCCGTCTCGGAACCGGAACTACCCTGACGCGTTGGCAAGCTGGCCATGCGGACCTGACACAGGGGAGCAAAGGCGATGAGTCTGACGCCAGAGGTGTACGGGCAGGACATCTACACCGAGGCCGCCGGTGATCCCGACACGCTCGGCAATCTCGGGCCACTGCGGCCGATGGCGGGAGTCTGGGAGGGCACCTTCGGCCACGACGACCATCCCGTCGCCGGCGGCAGCGGCCTCGATGCCTACGTCGAGCACTACGAGCTGCAACCGATCGACCGCCAGACGAACGGCCCGCAGCTGTTCTTCGGCCTCCGTTACCACACACACATCGTGCGACCCGGCGAGACGGAGACGTTCCACGACCAGGTCGGCTACTGGCTCTGGGAGCCGGCAGCACACGCCGTCGTCTTCACGCTCGCCATCCCCCGCGGCCAGGTGCTGCTGGCGGGCGGGACGGCCGAGCCGGATGCCACCGAGTTCGAAGTGAGGGCTGCACTCGGCTCGGACACCTACGGGATCGCGTCGAACCCCTTCCTCGACCGAGCCTTCCGCACACTCAGCTTCCGCATGACCGTGACAGTTCACCGCGACGGCTCCTGGTCCTACGACGAGGAGGCCGTCTTGCAGACACCGGATCGGGACGAGCCCTACCTGCATACGGACCGCAACGTTCTGCGGAGGGTGTCGCCGCCGTCTCCGAACCCGCTGGCTGCCGAAGCCGCCGAAGCCGCCGATGCAGCCGTCCCCGATGCCGGCCTCGGCATCGGGGATCTCCGACAGGAAGAGAGGAACCTTCCATGAACCACCTGATGCGAGATCTCGCCCCCGTCACCGAGGCAGCCTGGGCGCAGATCGATGCCGAGGCAGAACGCTCTCTGAAGCACTTCCTGGCCGCCCGCCGCCTCGTGGACTTCGTCGGGCCGCGAGGCTACGAGCACTCCGCCGTCGACCTCGGCCGCACGGAGCAGCTGGAGAGCACGTCGCTCGGCACCGTGCAGGTTGCCCGCCGCCTTGTCGTGCCGCTGCTCGAGCTGCGCGCCGGGTTCTCACTCCCGCGCGCCGAGCTGGCGGCAGCCGACCGGGGGGCGACCGATCTCGAGCTGAGCGCCGTCATCGAGGCGAGCCGCGCAGCCGCCCTCGCCGAGGACGGGATCATCTTCCATGGCTACGAATCGGGCGCCATCGCCGGTATCGGGCCGTCGTCGCCCTACGACCCGGTCGGCATCACCGACGACTACAGCGCCTATCCCGAGCACGTCGCCAAGGCCGTGGCGATCCTGCGGGCGGCCGACGTGGCCGGCCCGTATGCCGTCGCCCTCGGCTCCCGCTGCTTCACGGGCGTCACCGAAACCACCGAGCACGGTGGCTATCCGGTCTTCGAACACTTGCGTCAGATCCTCGGCGGTCCTGTCGTCTGGGCGCCCGCCGTCGACGGCGCCATCGTGCTCAGCCAGCGCGGAGGCGACTACGAGATGACCGTCGGGGAGGACTACTCCGTCGGGTATTCGGCGTTGGACGTCGACACGGTCGAGCTCTACATCGAGGAGAGCCTCGCATTTCGGATCAACGCACCCGAGGCGGCTGTTTGCCTGACCCACGGCTGAGCCGCTCCGGCGGGCGAGGGTTCAGGGTCGCATCGTCAGCGGCCCGACGGCACTGGCGATGCCGGCCGTGCGCCGTGCCTGCCGCAGCATGTTGGCGTCGAGTCCGTTCGTGAGGTAGCAGAACGAGACGTCGGTGTCGGGATCGGCGAACGCGATCTGTCCGCCGGCGCCGCCATGGCCGAACGTGCGAGGCGACACGGTGTGCCCGAAGCCCCGCATGGCGGCGCCCTGGCCCTCTCCGGCGATCACCGTCCCGAGCGCCCGGTTGGACGACACGCGGTACACCGGGTCGGGCAGAACGCCGTGGACCTCGCGGGTGCCGGCGGCCAGCACCGCCGGGTCCCACATGCCTGCCGGGTTGTGCAGGAGGGCCTGGTAGTAGAGGGCGAGGTCGGCGGCCGTCGAGATGCCACCACCGCCGGGTACCCCCATCGCCCGCAGCTCGGGACGGTTGAAGGCGACGAGGGCAGCCTCGGTCACCTCTCCCTGGAGCGCCTCGAGGGTGATGCCGGGAATGCCGAGCACCGCCTCCAGCTCGGCGTTGCTGGGGGGCTCTCCCCGCACCTCGAGGTCGTTGATGTCATCCTGCTCCCCGGGAGGGACGCCGAGGCGGAGCCGCCGCAGGCCGAGCGGATCGAGAACCCGCTCATACACGAAGCGGCGGAAGTCCATGCCGCCGAGGCGCTCGATGAGCTCGGCCATCACCCAGTGGGCGGACGTGGGGTGGTATTCGAAACGCGTCCCCGGCTCCCAGTTGAGCCGCCAGCTGGCAAAGCGTGCCAGCCGCTGCTGGCGCGTGACGTCGGTTTCGAGGTTCAGCGGGGCCTGCGGGAAGCCGCCCTCGTGCAACAGGAGTTGTCGGATCGTCACGGCTTCTTTGCCGTTCGTGCCGAATTCGGGGATCAGCTCGGCCACGCGCTGATCGAGCCTGACGGAGCCCTCGCCGAGCAGCAGCCAGAAGGCGCCCACGACGATTGCCTTCGTGCAGGAGAAGATGACATAGCGGCTGTCCGGCGCCGCGTCGCCGAAGGTCTCGTAGGCGACGAGGCGGTCCCCGACCGCAACCGCCATCTGGCTGGAGGGCAGCAGGCCGCTGTCGACCTCACGCCGGCAACGGGCGACGAGGGCCGCCAGCGCGTCGGCCTCGATGCCGACCTCGGCCGGGTCGTCGACGATGGCTCGCTTGGTCTCGGCGTCTGGCACGGTGCACCACCTTCCTCTGCATCCGTTGCTGGAGGCGGCTTTCCTGCCGCCCCCCGCACCGTAGCGTCAGGGGCGGCCGCCGGCTCTGCGGTCTGCGCTCGGGCCCGAAAAGGCCTCTCGTCGGCTCCGCCTGCGAACCCGCAGGTGCGCGCACCTGGTAGAACCGAGGCGGCGAGGATCTTCGGCTCGATGCAGAGGGGCCGGAGCATGACGGCATGGCGATCGAGCAGGGCGTGTCACCGGAGGGGAGGAGACGACCCATGACAGACCTCATGACGAGCTGCACGACCGGCGTTGACCTGGGGGCGGACTACCGCCTCGTGCGCCAGTTCACCGAGACGCTGGCGAGCCCGCTCTCGGCAGAGGACCAGACGGTGCAGTCGATGCCGGACACGAGCCCGACGAAATGGCATCGGGCCCACGTCACCTGGTTCTTCGAGACGTTCGTGCTGGAGCCGGGCCTGGCGGGCTACGACGCCTTCAACCCCGCCTACCGCTCGCTCTTCAACTCCTACTACGAGGCGGTCGGGGAGCGGTTCCCGCGACCGCGACGTGGCGTCATCTCACGGCCCGGCATCGAGGAGGTCACGTCCTACCGCCGTCACGTCGACGGAGCCATGGAGCAGCTGCTGGGAACGGCGCTCGAGCGGCCCGTCCTCGACATCGTGGAGCTCGGCCTCCACCATGAGCAACAGCACCAGGAGCTGCTGTTGATGGACATCAAGCATGCCTTGTCCGCCAACCCGTTGCGGCCGGCCTACCTCGAGGTCGAGTCGCCTCCGGCCGGGGAGTCGCCCGCGGCCGAGGACCTGGCGCATCCGGGCGGCAGGGTGGAGATCGGCTACGAGGGGGGAGGTTTCTCCTTCGACAACGAGCTGCCCCGCCACGAGGTGCTCCTCCGCCCCTTCCACCTCGATTCGCGACCGGTCACCTGCGGGGAATGGCTCGCCTTCATCGACGACGGCGGCTACCGCCGGCCCGACCTCTGGCTCTCCGACGGTTGGGCCACGGTGCAGGCCGAAGGCTGGGACAGACCGCTCTACTGGTCACATGCAGGTGACGGCCACCGCCTGTTCACCCTCGGGGGAGAGCGAGCCATCATCGCGTCCGAGCCCGTGTGTCACATGAGTTACTACGAGGCGGATGCCTACGCACGCTGGGCGGGTGGGCGTCTGCCGACCGAAGCCGAGTGGGAGGCGTTGGCAAGCTGCCACCCGGCCGAGGGGAGGTTCCTCGACCTCGCCGTGCTTCACCCGCAACCGGCCGGCTCGACGCCCTCGCTCTACGGTGACGTCTGGCAGTGGACGTCGAGCTCCTACAGCCCCTACCCGGGTTTCGCGCCGGCGCCGGGGGCGGTCGGGGAGTACAACGGCAAGTTCATGGTCAACCAGCAGGTGCTTCGCGGCGGCTGTTGTGTCACACCGGCCGGGCACACCCGCGCGAGCTACCGGAATTTCTTCCCACCGTCGGCTCGCTGGCCCTTCACCGGCGTGCGCCTCGCTCACGACGCCTGAGGAGCGTTGCTGCCATGAACCGGGAGCGGGCGGTTCGCATCGCCAACTGCTCGGGCTTCTACGGAGATCGCCTGAGCGCCCTGGCCGAGATGGTGGAAGGCGGTCCCGTTGACGTCGTCACCGGTGACTATCTCGCCGAGGTGACGATGCTCATCCTCGCACGTTCCCGCCTCCGCCAGCCTGAGGCCGGCTATGCCACGACCTTTCTTCGCCAACTCGAGCCCGTCGCCGCCAGGATCGCCGAGGACGGCATCAAGGTCGTCGTGAACGCCGGCGGGCTGAACCCTGCCGGCCTGGCCGAGGCCACGCGCCAGCTGCTCGAGCGCCTCGACGTCCGGCTCGAGGTGGCTCACGTGGAAGGGGACGATCTCCTCGACCGCTTGCCCGGGCTGCTCGCCGACGGTTACGAGCTGACGCACCTCGACACGGGCGAGCCGTTCGCGAGCTGGCGGCGACAACCCCTCACCGCAAATGCCTATCTCGGGGGCTTCGGCATCGCGACCGCCCTCGAAGGCGGCGCCGACATCGTCGTCACCGGCCGCGTGGCGGATGCCTCGCTCGTCGTGGGCGCCGCCGCCTGGTGGTGGGGATGGGACTCGTCCGACTTCGACGTCCTCGCCGGCGGTGTCGTGGCCGGGCATGTGATCGAGTGCGGGGCGCAGGCGACGGGCGGGAACTTCTCCGGCTTCGGCGCCATCGCCGACCTGCGGCGCCCCGGCTTCCCCTTGGTCGAGATCGAGCGTGACGGCTCGTCGGTCGTTTCAAAGCACGCAGGCACGGGTGGTGCGGTCACCATCGACACCGTCACCGCACAGTTGCTCTACGAGATCGGGGACCCTGCCTACCTCAACCCGGACGTCGTTGCTCACATCGACACGGCGACGCTGTCGAGCGAGGGTCCGGACCGCGTCCGCATCTCGGGCGTGCGGGGCTCGCCGCCGCCTCCCACGACCAAGGTCGCCATCACCGCCCTTGGCGGCTGGCGCAACTCCTCGACGGTCGTGCTCACAGGCCTCGACATCGAGGCCAAGGCGGCGGTGTTCGAAGCTGCCGTGCGGTCGCAGCTCGAGGGGCGCCAGGGCATCGAGGATCTCCGCTTCACGCGCATCGGCCGGGCCGCCGCCGATCCGGCTGATCAGATGGCTGGCTCGTGCCTGCTCGAGGTGAGCGTCGACGGGGATGAGGCTGCTTGCGGTCGGCCCTTCTCCGCCCTGCTCGTCGAGCTGGCGCTCGCCAACTACCCGGGCATCTACTACACAGGGACGCCGTCGAACGGCTCTCCCTACGGGGCTTACTGGCCCACGCTCGTGCGCCAGGACCTGCTCATCCAGACCGTGGTCGGCGCCGACGGGCGCCGAGAGGTCGTACAGGCGGCGACGAGCTCCGTGGTGCCGCTGCCCGATGCGACGCCGCGACGGCCGGCGGTGCAGGCCGGGGCGGAGACCCACGAGGGCGACGTCGAGACGATCGAGGGCCCCCTCGGCCTCCTCGTGCAGGCGCGTTCGGGCGACAAGGGCGGCAACGCCAACGTCGGGCTCTGGGTGTCGGACGCTCGAGCCTGGCCGTGGCTGGCTCGAGCACTGACGACCGAGCAGCTGCGCGCCCTTGCCCCGGAAGTCGCCGACCGCGAGATCGACCGCTACGAGCTTCCCAACCTCCGCGCCGTCAACTTCGTCGTGCACGGCCTCCTCGACGGCGGTGCCACCGAGGCACGGCGATACGACAAGCAGGCGAAGGCGCTCGGCGAGTGGCTGCGGGCACGCCATGTCGCTCTCCCCGTGACGCTCGTGAAGGCGCTCGCCCCAGACACCGGAGGTGGCGCGTCCTAGAAGCCGCCCTGCAGGGCGAGGGCTGCCTTCAGCACGGGGAGCAGGACGGGTCCTGCGATGCTGGCACCCGTCGGGCTGAAGATGCCGCTGTTGCACTCTTGCTGGGTGACCGGGACCATGGCCGCCACGGCCACCGTCGGGGTCTGCCCCGTCGCGGCTGGCCCGAGGGCGATGAGCCAGTTGTCCGTGCCGCAGGTGTTCGATCCCGGCTCGGCGGTACCGGTCTTGGCGGCGATCGTCGGGCCGCCCTCCGCATACCAGCCGGCGAACAAGGCCTGCGCCGTGCCTCCGGGTGTGAGCGTCACACCCGTCATGAGGTGACGCACCTCCTCGGCCGTGAGGGCAGACGTGGCGCGCCTCCAGATGTGCGGGTGATAGGTGAACTCCGTCTCCCCGTACTCGTTCACGACACGGTCGAGCACGTGTGGCGCCATGATGACGCCGTTGTCGGCGATGGCGGAGGCCACGAGGGCCATCTGCAGGACGGTGGCGCCGTCGTCGAACTGGCCGATGGCGGAATAGCCGGCGTACGGGTTGGAGCCGTCGACCGTCGAGACGGGTGGCAGGAGGGAAGGGGCGGCGTCCGGTAGGTCGATGGGCGGGACGCCGGAGCTGTTCTCGCAGGCACTCGAGCCGGGCAGGCCGATGCAGAAGCCGAAGGCGTGCGCCTCGGTGGCCAGTGTCGGGTAGCCGAGCTCGTCACCGATCTGGGCGAAGGCGGTGTCGCACGAGTACGCCAGGATCTGGGGGAGGTACCCGCCGCCGGCCGGGCAGATGCCGCCGCCGTAGTTGTGGAAGGGCGGCGAGCCGGGGGAGTCGGGAAAGGTGATCGAAGCAACCGGCTTGAAGAACTGGCGCTCGATCTTCGGGTCGTGATCGTAGATGGCTGCCGTCGTCACGACTTTCATGGTGGAGCCGGGGGGTTCCCGCTCCGAGATGGCGTAGTTGAGGCGGGGGTCGTAGCCGCCACGGGCGGCGAGCCGGTTGAGGCGGGCGGCGAGGGCGTTCACCCTGGCCGGGTTGTGGACGGCGAAGGCGTTCGGGTTGAAGGTCGGAAAGCCGTACATCGCCAGCACGGCGCCGCTGCGCGGGTCGAGCACGACGATGGCTCCACCGTCCTTGGCGGTGGAGGCGTCGAGCGATGCCATCGCCGCCGCCTGCAGCTTCTCGGAGAGCGTGAGGTAGATGTTGTCCGTCTCGCCGCGCTGGCGCAGGACCGCCCCGAGTGAGCCAGGAGGGGCGGCGTGCTCCTCGAGATAGTTGTTGTAGTAGGCCTCGACGCCCGTGTCGGCCGCCACGGCATTGGCGTAGTAACCGGTGATGTCGGAGAACATCTCGGCGGTGTACTTCGGGTAGACGCGCAAGTACTTGAAGATGTCTTTCGTCGGACGCGAATAGGCGAGCACGACGCCGTCGTCGGTGATGATCTCGCCTCTGTCCTCGAAGAACGGCGACGGAACGGTCGTTGTTGTCTGGAAGAACGGGTTCGCCTTGACGGCGGAGGCCTCCCGCACCTGCAGGTTGTTCATCTGCACGAAGAGCAGCACGAAGCACAGGAGCAGGACCGTTCCCACCCATGCCACTCTTCGATCGATCGACGACATTGCGCTACCTCAGCTCAGTCGAGTGTCAAGGTCCGCCCTCGAGTTGCCCCAGTGTTCCACGCCCCGCCTTCGCCCGGGCGTCATTCACGGTGCACGGTGCGTTCCCTAAAGTGGTCGCATGAACGCAGGCGAGCTTGCCCCCGACTTCGAGCTCACGGCCGACGACGGCCGCCCCGTCCGCCTCTCCGACGAGCTCGCCAAGGGCAGAGTCGTCCTCTTTTTCTACCCGAAGGCCATGACTCCCGGCTGCACGGCGGAGAGTTGCATGTTCCGCGACCGGGGGAACGAGTTCACCGAGCTCGGGGCCCAGCGGCTCGGCATCAGCCTCGACTCGGTCACCAAGCAGCATCAGTTCTCCGCCAAGCACGGCTTCGACTTCCCTCTCCTCTCGGACGAGGGCGGAGCGGTGGCACGCCAGTTCGGCGTGAAGCGCCCGCTGCTGCCGTTCACGAAACGGGCCACGTTCGTCATCGACACGGACCGCCGCGTGCTGGCGGTCATCCAGAGCGAGTTCGACACGGACCGCCACGGCGACGAGGCCCTGTCGGTCCTGCGGACGAGGGCCGGCGCCGGGCCGACCGACTGACCTCGCCTCCCTGAGAGCCGTTGGCAGTGAGCGTCGGGAGCGGCGACCCGAGGAGAGCCCGGGCAGCAGCGAGCGAGCACGACCGCGCCCGCCTCATCGCCCTCGTGAGGCGGTACGGTACCGACGGCCTTCTCAGCACGCGGGAGGTCGAGGACGCCATCGAGCAGACGTTTCGTGCCCGGACGCTGGGCGAGCTCGACGGCGTCGCCGCCGCGCTGCCCCGTAGTCCCCACATCGCCGCCGACATCGTGCTCTCGCACGGTCTGACCGCTGCGCAGGTGCTCCCTCGCTCGGGCCCCTGGTGGCGAGGAATGCTGGCCTGGTCGCTCGGCCTCGACGTCCTCTGGGTGCTCATCTGGCTCGTCACCGGAGGGGCGGTGGGCTGGCTCGTGCTCGGCATCGTCTTGACGATGTCCGCCTTCACCGTTCGCTTCATGACCGGATACCGCCGTCACGTCACGGGGAAGCCGCCGCGGCGACGGCGGATGCTCTAGGGGCGAGGTGGCCGCACCTGCTGCGGGCTCAGTGCTCCTTGCGGACGACGAGCACGGGGCAGTGCGAGTGATGCACGCACTGGCTCGACACCGAGCCCATCACGAGTCCCATGAAGCCGCCGAGTCCCCGAGAGCCGACGACGAGGATGCTGGCGCCGTGGCTGGCTTCTACGAGCACCTCGGAGGGGTTGCCCGGCACGCCCAGCCATTCCGCCTCGACGCCCTCGGTGGACGGACCGGCAGCCGATGCCTCCTCGAGCACCTTCTTGGCGTCGGCCTCGAGATGGGGGTACAGCTCGCCGCCGGTGGAGCCGGTCAAGGCCCCGACGACCGGGTAGGCATAGATGACGTGAAGGCGGGCGTGACGAAGCCGGGCCTCTTCGACGGCGAACTCGAGGGCGATACCGGCCTCCGGTGAGCCGTCCACGCCGACGACGATCAGCGGCGTTGTCGGAGCTTCGGTCATGAGCAGCTCACTCCCTTGGTTGGCCGCCAGCATCGGCGGAGGTGGTCGGTGACCCCCATTCCATCATGCGGGCAGCACACGGCGCTCGGTTCGGTGGGGCAGGCGGCCGGGCGGCCCGGCGGCGTAGTCTCGCAGTCCATGGCGACGCCCCGGGAGCCGACGGTCCGCGAGCTGCCACCCGCCCGGCCCGTCGAGGCGGAGCAGACGGGTGAGCTGATCGGAGCGGCGCCGTGAAAGCGCTCGTGTTCGAGCACCATCTCGGGCGCGAAGCCGTCGCAAAGATCGGCGGTGCGCTCGACAAGCGCAGCTTCGTCTCGCGCCTCGCGCCGGTCCGTCTCGCCGACATCGACGAGCCCACGATCCCCGGCCCCGGCTGGGTCACCTGCGAGACGCTCGTGAGCGGGCTGTGCGGCTCGGACGCCAAGCAGATCCTGCTGAACGGATCCCTCGACAACCCACTCACGGCTTTGTTGACGTTCCCTCACGTCCTCGGCCACGAGGCGGTTGCGCGACGCACCGACACGGGCGAGCGCGTCGTGCTCAACCCGTGGCTCTCGTGCGCTCCCCGCGGCATCGACCCTCCCTGCCCGGCGTGCCGGCAAGGGCGCTATCCGTGGTGCCGGAACTTCACCCACGGCATGATCCCGCCCGCTCTCCACATCGGCAACTGCGCAGGTGCTGCCGGGGCGCACGCCGAGCGTTTCTCCGCCCACGAGGGACAGCTCTTCCCGATCCCGGCCGATGTGCCCGACGAGGTCGCCGTGCTCGCCGATCCCGCCAGCGTGTCGCTGCGGACGATCCTCTTGCACCCACCGGCAGCGGGGCTGCCGGCCGCCGTGTACGGCTCAGGGACGCTGGCCTTTGCAGCCATCGCCCTTGTCCGGCACCTCTATCCCGACATCGAGGTGTGGGCGATCACGCGCCCAGGCCCGCGGGCGGCGATGGCTTTGCGCATGGGAGCACATGCCGTGCTGCCGTCGGAGCCCGACGCACTCGTGGCGGCCGTCGCCGACCGCCTCGGCGTGCGGACGCTCGTGCCCTGGAGCGGCCGGGAGTGGCTGCAGGACGGCCCCTCCGTCGTCTACGACACCATCGGCTCGGTCGAGACGGTCGAGACCTCGCTGCGGCTCCTGAACACGGGCGGCACCCTCGTCGTGAGCGGCGTGGAGCCGCCCGGGCGCTTCGAGTGGACGCCCCTGTACTTCAAGGAGCTCCGCATCATCGGATCGAACGCCTTCGGCATCGAGGAGGTGGGCGGCGTCGCCAAGCACGCTTTCGAGCACTACTTCGACTGGGTGGCGGCCGGCCTCGACCTCAGCCCCCTTGTCACGCACCGTTTCCGCCTCGCCCAGTGGGATCAGGCCGTGCTCACGGCGGCGACGGCGCGAGAGACGGGGGCGATCAAGGTGCTGCTGCGCCCCTGATCGGTGGCAGGCCGAGCTTGCGATGGTCCCAGCTCACCGTGCGCTCCACGTGCAGCTTGGCCACGATCCGCTTGGACAGCATCGTCTCCACGAACGGCAGCATCTCGTCGCTGTAGGGCGCGTAGTAACGGCTGAACACGCTCTTGCCGAGCTCGAGGAGCCGGTCGGGCTCCTCGACGATCTCCGCCCGGCCCACGAGCTCGACGCCGCGCAGCTCGTCGTAGTGCTCGCCGTCCTCGAACAGCGCCGTCATGCGAGGGTCGCGGCGGAGGTTCTGGGCTTTTTGCGACTTGGCCTTCGTCTCGATGGCGACACAGCCCTCCAGCCAGCCGTACCACATCGCCACGGCGTGAATGCTGCCGTCGTGGTTGAGCGTGCACATCGTCATCGGCCGCCGCTCGCCGAGAAACGCCTCCACCTCCTCGGCCGTCATCCTGATCTGGGCTCGCTGGTTGACGCCCCGCCCCATTCCGAGCGGGTGGGCCGGCGTTGCGGTCTCGTCGCTCACGGTGACGGTTTCCTCTCGTTGAAGCGAAGCCCTGACCAATCCGCGTCGATGGCGCACACCTTGACGTCGACGAGGCCGTTGGCGAGAGCGGTGCGACGTACGACCTCGTCGGACAGGTCCGAGGCGAGCGGGGACGTGCGCTTCGGCCAGGCGATCCACAGTCCGCAACTGACCGCTCGCCCCGACATGTTCGCGATGCGGCGCTCCAGGGTCGCCCGGTTGCGCACGAACCAGACCGTCAAATCCGCCCGCCCGCCCGCCGATCGTCTCGTCGTGACACCGGCCGGCAGCGCTCCGATTGTGAAACCTTCCGGCGCCCCCTCCAAGGCCACCGTCCAGCCCTCACGAATGCCGAGCTTGCGCGAGAGCGGGGTACCCGAGTAGCCGGCGCCGCCTGGCGAGACGGCGGCGGTGTCACCGGGCATGGGTCGAATGATGGCATGACGGGCACCTCGCGGTCACCCCCGCCCTGTGAGGACCTAAAGTCAGTGCAGCACCATGAGATGGAACTCGCTTTGCCGTCGCGCCCTGCGACCCGTCGCCCTCGCCGCCGCCGCTGTGCTGATCGCCGGCTGCGCCGCCACGACCGCCGCTCACCACAACTCGACGACCTCCCCACCCACGTCCTCAGCCACATCGGCGACCTCGCTGGCGCGGTCGCTCCCTCATCGCGAGGGCGGCACCGACCACCGTCGGGCCAAGACGACGACCACGACGGTTCGGCTCGGCTCGCCGCCCCCGACCGGTTCCTGCTCGTCGCCGCCCCTCCAGAAGCCGGCGGCCGGTCTCGTGCTCGGACGGGTCACCGCCGTCGGTGACTCGGTCATGATCGACCTCGAGCCCTACTTGCAGGCCGACGTGAAGGGCATCTCCTTCGACGCCATAGTCGGACAGCAGTGGTACTCGGGAATCTCCGACGTGGCTCAGCTGCGCTCTGACGGGCAGTTGGGTGCGATCGTCATCATCGAGCTGGGCACGAACGGCCCCATCACGAGCGGGCTGTTCGACGAGATGATGAGCGAGCTGCGCGGCGTCTCGCGCGTCGTCTTCGTGACGAACTACGTGCCCGACTCCTACGAGGGCTCGAACAACGCCATCATCGAGTCGGGCGCCTCGCGCTACGACAATGCTGCCGTGGCGAACTGGTACGCCCTCGCTTCGCAGAACCCCGGTTGGCTCTGCCCGGACGGATACCACCTGTCCTGCGGCGGACCCGGTGCGGACGAGATGGCCGCCCTCATCACTCGTTGCGTCTGACGGCGCCGGCGTCGGCCAGACTGGCAGGTGCCGATGCCCGTGGGAGCCGTCTCGGCGGGCAGCTCACGATCAGACAGGAGTGTGTCATGGAGCTTCACGAGGCGCTGTACACGACCCGCGCCATGCGG
>Ga0181526_10000397_pt1 | contig 46711 bp, 33 predicted proteins | sample PEATcosm2014_Bin_35_FD_119750 | JGI IMG/M metagenome (GOLD analysis project Ga0181526, IMG submission 119750) | Peatland microbial communities from MTU Mesocosm Facility, Houghton, MI, USA - PEATcosm2014_Bin06_30_metaG | ecosystem: Environmental > Terrestrial > Soil > Wetlands > Peat | place...
GTCAGCATCCGGAACACCGGCGGGCGGCTGCCCGGCAGCCACCGCATGATTCCAGCACTGGCGCCGGCCCAGATGGACCCACCTGGTCCGGCCACCAGCGACGTCACATCCAAGTGTTTCAGCTCTCCCGCTTCACGGTAGACTTGCTGAACACCACACCGGCCCACTTTGTCCTCATCCCGCATCAACGCCAAACCATCTTGCGTTCCGGCCCATATCTCGCCGCGGTTGTCCAGCAACAGCGTCCGCACATTCTCGGTCCATCCTCCAATGGCGATGTGCTGGACGGCACCGTCCGTGCCGATAACATAGATCCCCGATCGCGTAGCCACCCACAGCTTGTGGCCCGCATCCTCGACGACATCGTTGACCGAGATTCGCTCTTCTCCGGACGAGGGCGCAGGCAACGGTTGGCGGCGGAACCGATGGCCGCTCAGCATTTCGAACAGTCCTCCCCCCGTACCGCACCAGATTCTGCCGGCGGAGTCCTGCATCAGAGCGGTGACACGATTCTCGGGTCGAGTGTTTCCGGGCGGATATGTGGTGAATTTTCCGCGACCTTCCGCCTGGAATTGGCAAACGCCGCGTGCGGTCCCGACGAGGTATTCGCCGGAGCGGGTTTCCAGGAGAGCGTTCACCGACCGGTGCGGAAGTCCCTCCGCCAGGCCAAAGTTGACGAAGCGGTAACCGTCAAACCGCGAGAGTCCTTCCGGCGTGCAGAACCAAACGAAGCCGCGTGAATCGGCGACGATCCGGTTGATGCTATCGCCCGCCAGGCCGTCGGCCGTGTTGTAAGATCGGATCGGCAGCACCTCGGCGATGAGACACGGGAGCGCGATGGTTGCAAACAGAATAGGCCGCCATGCCATATCGCCTCCGGTGTCCTCAGTTTACCGTGCGATGGACAGTTCCAGGAAACTGGCGCTCCCGGGCAGCGTGGTAAAAAGCGAGGCGTGGGCGGACCCGAATCGCCGACGCGACCGAAGACGCATGTAGCTACCAGCCGGCCCACTAGCTTGAGAACGACGCAGGTGCGCCTTTTCGACATCGAGATTGGGCCCGGCGGGCAGTTCGGCTTTTGGGGACGGAATAGTCGGGCATCCGGAAGTTGAGGCTCGTCCCCAAGCGCGAAACGAACTGTCGCCCGCTGCTGGTCGCCCAGCGTTTGCCGATGAAGCCACCGGCAACCGATGGTTCCGGCCTCGGGCGGCTTCATCGCCAATCCGATGCGGTCGCTCGTGGGCGGTCAGTTTTTCTGTGCAATTGCCGAGAAATTCCCGGAATCCCGGAGAGCGCGATCAGGCAAAGCCCAAATGGGATCCAGCACCAACTCCGGCTGGTTGAGATAACGTGGAACCGCCGTGCCGTCCACGGGATCGGTGAATAGCGGAGAAATGGTAAAGCAGAACAGGCCCGTGCGCTTCGCCGGCCCAGAACACAAGGGGATGATTGACGAGATCCATCAACCGCTTTCCTCCAGCTTCGCCGGTGGTTTCGACTAGAACGGCCCGGACAGGATGGATACCAAAGGAACCATGCCGACACGACTGCTTCTTGAACAGCGCGAGAGCTAAAGCGCTTTGATTCAGTTTAAAGGCTCGTAGCCGGCACGAACGGCTCTCAAGAGTTGTCCGCGGAGCTCCAGGTAACTGGCGTGGGCGTTGTTTTCGCGCACGCGTTGGTCTGTTATTTCAGAGAGAGTTTGCAGTGACGAGGGTTCGGGGAGGCATTGGCCCAGCAAGTCGCACATCCTTTCGGCCTGATGTACATAGTGCTTGAGCGCTTCCCAACACCGTGCGTGCAATTCAATGAATTGTTCGGGGTCCATTTGTTCCTTGGGGAAATCGGAGTGGATGCCCGGCTTCTTCGCCCGCTCGCAGGCGCCCGGCCCGGGGGTGGGCAAAGCAATAAGTTGCAGCTTCGTCGGATCGCGCGGGATCTAAACGATCTTCACTGGACGATGCTTAGAACTAAGCACTCGTACTAATAAACACCGGCAGCGGCGCTAAGTTGTGGATCTTCTTTTCAATTCCGTTGGCGGATCTTGCGGCTGACGACGTTGCACAGCTTGACACAACAGACGGCGCTTTCCCCCTAGCGGGACTGGTTCCGAGCCGTTGGTGTGGGCCAAACGGCTTACTGGAATCGACTCCGCGACACCGCGTGGCGCACTGATTCGACCGGCGCCTGCCGCCGATTCAGCGTTTGCGGCCGGATCCCTGCGGCGCCGGACAGCTCGCGCACAACCCATATACCACTAGCTGCGGCCCGTATGCCGGGGTCACCCCCGCCGGCGAGCCGGAAGTCGGCACGTACACCTTGCCATTGGCCACCGTCGGAGTCGTGAACTTGGTGGAAAACCAATAGTCCGTGCTGACAAACAATGGCTGGCTGACGTTGATGGCGTTGAAGGCGTACAGTGCTCCTTGCCCGGGCGAGGTATTCGTAATCGCCGCGATGCCCCATACGATTCCGTTGCCGGCTCCGTTTGACGAAACTGCCAGCGCCCCTCCAGGATAGTTGGCGGCGGTCACCGTGCCCTGGTTGGGCGCGCGCGCGAAGTGGTTGGTAGTCTGATTGAAGTCCCATACCTGCAGCACATCCCCATACCCCCATAAGTACAGCGTCGGGTTCGCGCTGCCGGGCGCCCACAAGGCCGGATTGTGAATCTCATAGCACTTGAGCAGTCCGGGCCCGGTTCCGCAACCCTTGGAACTGCCCGTGAAGACCTGTACCGCGCCGGTGTTTCCGGTATTCAATCCGCCGAGGTTCGCCCTGTTCAGCACGTACACATTCCCGGTCTTTCCCACCGCCAGCATCAGGTTGGGCGCCGCCGCGTTGGTGCTGGGAAACAGGATGCCTCCCGCGTCGCCCAGATCCAGATCGTGTTGGTTCAGGCTGGCGTAACCCGCGGGTGTAAACGAACTGTCGACCGCCCCCGAGCCGTTCAACAGCAGCGCCGATTCTCCCCAGTTGCCCGTGCCCGTCCCGCCGTAGCCGCCATTTCCCACGACTACGTAAATTCCAGTGTTGTCCAGCGCCGGCCCACGGCCCGACATCCAGATTCCGCCGCCATGACCGCACTGATTGGTAGCTGGCTTGACTCCGGAACAAGCCGGCCCGCTTTGGGTTGCATTTTGCGTCGTATTGAAGGCCATGCTCTGGGTGAACGTGCCGTTCGCATAGCTGTAGCCCATTACCCAGCCGTGGTATTGGCGCGCGGATTCTTCCCCGCCCGCGCTGCCAAATGCCAGGTATACAATCACATTCGCGGTGTCCTCCAGCAGCGCCGGGCGCTGAAACTGTTGGGCGGCCACGAAAGGGATGCAGGGCGGCGGGACCGTGCCGCCATTGCCGGATGTGCAGGCGGCCGTCTGAGAATCGTCGCCTGTTCCCGCCACCGCCGCCTGTATGACGACATTCGCGATTTCGGTTCCCGTCGGCAAATTCAGCGCGTGCAGCCGGTAAACAGAGGCGCCGCCTTCGTCGGCCAGAGCCGCTACGAAAAGCGTGTTCGAGCTAAGGTCCGCTACTGGCGTGCTCAAAATCCCTATGTTCGCGCCGCCTTCGACCACCGCCGGAGTTCCCAGCGAGACGCTCCACAGCGCGGGCTGCGCACTGTCGGCGTCGAAGGCATACACTGTATCGTTCACGGTGGCGACGAACACCACGTTGTGAACCTGGTTATCGATGGTCAGCCCTTGCACATAAAGCGGTTGCGCATAGAAGGTTTGATCTACCGGCTGCGCAAACAGCATCCCGAACGTGGCAGCGGCCACGTTTGCAGGCGTGAGGATCGTTTCAGAAGGGTTCGAGCCTGAACGGAAATTGTCATATTGGCCGGTGACCACGTTGACCGCCGTCTGTGCTCCGGCGCCGCACGCCAGAATCATTGGCAAAAGCAAAACCACTCCGCGGGTGGCGCAATTTATATTGTGCCATTTCATAGATACACGTCCCTCCGTAGCCAGGAACCGGGGCGCCCATTGGCCGCCTCCGCTGCCCTGGCTATTGTTGGTGCTGAACCATACCATTTGGGCTTTGCGCTATTTTACACCATTTGTTAAGAAGTGTGACGGCGGGATTTTCCAGTGGGTTTGGAGGGCGGGCAATTCTGCCCGCAGCCGGCTTTCAGCCGGCTAAGGCGAGCTTCGCTCGCCTGTGTCGGCACGAGTGCCGACACGGCACGCACGAGTGCGTGCGCCACGAGGGCTACCCACGGATAAGCGGACGATGTTGCCCTCCCGGCTGGATGTTCAGAAAACTACGTTCTCAGACGATCGCTGACAATTTGGGTACGTGAATCAGGATCGGAAGGCGCCAATAGAACTCCCGCTGAGTCAAACAACTCGACCCTTTGTTTTCAATAAGAACGGGGAAATCCAGGGCAATTTGCACCACGGCTCAATCCCGCGGCGTCTGGGCGGCCTGGGACGGCGCGCGGCAGCGCATGGCGCTGCCCCACTGCAAATCTGCCTGAGAGACTCGCCGCCCCGCGGCCACTCAATTACCCAGACGGACGATTACGCATGCAGCTCAACACAGAACCCAAGAAACAGATCCTGATCGTTGAAGACGAAGGCATTATTGCCGCCGATATCCGGAACCGGCTGGAGCGGCTGGGCTACCAAGTGCCGGCCATCGCGCGCTCCGGCGAAGAAGCGCTCCATTTTGCCCGGTCGACGCCGTTCGACCTGGTCCTGATGGACATCCGCATCAAGGGCGACATGGACGGCATCGCCACGGCCCAGGCCTTGAAGACCGAACTGGAAACGCCGGTGGTCTACATCACCGCGCATGCCGACGAAGAGACCATCAACCGGGCCACGCGCACGGAGCCGTTCGGGTACATATTGAAGCCCATACGGGACTCGGAGTTGCGCAGCGCGGTGCAGATTTCGATTCACAAGCATGAGATGGAGCGGCGCCTGCGGGATAGCGAAGCGTGGCTGGCTACCACTTTGCGCAGCATCGGGGAGGGGGTGGTGGCGACCAACACGGAGGGCGAGGTGGTATTCATGAACCCGGTCGCCGAGCAGCTCACGGGCTGGTCCGGGAAGGACGCGCATGGGCGCCTGCTGATGGAGGTGCTGGGGCTGCACGAGGAATCCACCGGCGCTCCGGCGGAAAACCCCATCGTCGATTTCCTGGCCGGGCCGGCGAGCAGCGCGGCCGCGCGCGGGCATCGCGCCTACACGCTGACTTCGCGCACGGGGATGTCGGCGACGGTGGAGCTGGCCTGTTTTGAGAACCGCGCGGATGACGTGTTGGGCGCCGTTCTGGTGGTGCGCGATATCGGCGGCCGGCGGGACCTGGAGCGGCGGGTGATGCAATCGCAGCGCATGGAGGCTATCGCCAACCTGGCGGCCGGCCTGGCGCACGATTTCAACAATCAGCTCACGGTGATACTGGGATGCGCCGACGAACTTTCCGAAAGCCTTTCCGGCGGCGAACGGGAGCGGGCCATCGAGATCAAGCACGCCGGCTCCCTGGCCACCGCGCTGACCAGCCAGTTGCTGACCTTGAGCCGCCACCAGGCGATGCGGATGGAGCCGCTAAGCATCAACGCATCCATCGTCGAAATGCAGCCGTCGCTCTCATCCGCGTTGGGCAAGATGCGCATCCTGACGACGAACCTGGGGCCGAACCTGGGGCGGGTGCGCGCGGATCGGAACCAGGTGAAGCAAGTGCTCCTGAATCTGGCGCTGAATGCGCGGGATGCCATGCCCACGGGTGGGGAGTTGCGCATGGAAACCTCAAACTTCGATGTCCTGCCCGGAAGCCCGAAGGCGGAGATGTTTCCGCCGGGGCCGTACGTGCGGCTGCTGGTGTCCGACGGCGGGGAGGGGATGGACCCGGATACGCTGGCGCGAATTTTTGAGCCGTTCTTCACCACCAAGAAGCCCGGATTCGGAACCGGGTTGGGCCTGTCGATGGTGCACAGCATCGTAGTGCAGAGCGGCGGCCACGTGACCGCGCGGAGCGAGCTGGGTCTGGGCACGGCCTTCGAGATCCTGCTGCCGCGGTTGGCCGCCTTCCGGAAGCTGGGCGAGATCGAAGGCCAACAAATGCATCCAGGCCACGCCGCGGCGGCCGCGGAGGCCACGCCGACGGTGCTGCTGGTGGAAGACGAAGACAATGTGCGGCGCACCATGCACCGGCATTTCGAGAAAGAGGGATATCAATTGCTGGAGGCCAGCGATGGCGAAGAAGCCGCGCTGATCGCGGAGACGTATGGCGAGCCGATCCATATCCTGGTGACCGATGTGGCGATGCCGGGCATGAGCGGACAGCAACTGGCGGAGCGCCTGGCCGCGCTGCGGCCGGAGATCAAGGTTCTCTTTGTTTCGGGCTACCCGCACAACTCGCTGGAGGGGCGGTGGAACTTTCTGCCCAAGCCGTTTTCGGGATCGGAGCTGTTGGGCCGGGTGCGCATGTTGCTGGGCGCGGCGGCGCCGGCGGGCGCCTGACGGTCATTTCCGGCCGCCGGCTCGGGTGAGCTGCGCTGGCCTGCGCTGACAGGGGTGTCAGCGCGGCAGCATCGAAAGCCTCCGGTAGGCGACTGAGAATACGGCCGGGCAGGCTGCGAGGCCGCCGCAGGCTGCGAGCCTGCCCCACAACTCGGCTTTCATGCGCATTTGGTGGGCCCACGCGGCCCATGGAGACAGGCATGCGTGCCTGCGCCACGATTATGCATGCTACCTATCTGGCCGCCATTGTCGACTCTTCCGACGACGCCATTATCGGCGCGCGTCCGGACGGCGTCATAGAAACCTGGAATCGAGGGGCGGAGAACCTGTACGGCTATGCCGCGCGGGAAATGATTGGCCGCCACCTCGCTCTGCTGGAATCGCCGGAACAGCCCGGCGAAATCTCCCGCATTCTGGAGAGGATCGCGCGTGGCGAAACCATCCGGCACCATCGCACGGTGCGCATCGCAAAGGACGGCGCAAGGGTGGAAGTATCCGTGACCATCTCGCCGATCCGCGACGCCGGGGGGAGTGTAGTGGGCGCCTCGGCGATCGCGCGGGACATGGGCGAACGAGCGGCCCTGGAAAACGCCCTGCGGTTCAGCGAGGAGCGCTACCGCTCATTGGCGCTGGCCGGCGCGCAGATCGTCTGGACCAAGAACGCGCGGGGCGAGGTGGTGGAGGATTGGCCCATGTGGCGAGCATTCACGGGCCAAGCCGTCAGCGAGACGACGGGCCGGGGTTGGGCCAGCGCGGTACACCCGGAGGACCGCGAAAGAATCGGCGTGGTATGGGAGGCCGCGCTGCGGAACGGGAGCATGTACGAGACAGAGTATCGGCTGCGCCGGCACGATGGCGAGTACCGGCATATGGCGGTGCGGGGGGTGCCGGTGCTCGAGCCGGGAGGCCGCGTGCGCGAATGGATCGGCTCCTGCGCCGACATCACGGAACGAAAGCGGGCCGAGGAGGAAGGCCAGAAAGCGCAACGGGAACTGGCTCTGAAAACCAGGTTCGCCACGATATTCCCGACCGCGGCCGAGCCGGAGATATTCGCGGCCGTACTGGACGCCATCCTGGATCACACCCACAGCGCGGAAGGCGTTTTCGGATACATCGGCGAGGACGGCGCGCTGATATGTTCCATCCGGACGCGAAAAGCCGGGAAGGAGAGCGGCGCTTCCCAGGATGCCGGCGCGGCCTGTGAAACCTTGCGCATCCCGCAGAGCGAGTGGGAGGGCGTTTGGGGACGCGCTCTTAGGGAAAAGCGATCGTTGTATTCCAATGAACCGGGAGCAAGCCCAGCGGGCCGCATTCCCGTCCGCCGGATGCTGGCCGTGCCCATCGTTTTCCAAGAAGAGCCGCTCGGGCTGTTTGCCATCGCCAACAAAACCGCGGATCATGTGGAAAGCGATCGCCAGACCTTGGAGCGTATCGCGCGGGATGTCGCGCCGGTCTTCAAAGCCAGACTGCAGCGGGACGCCCAGGAGCGCGCACGCAAACGCGCCGAGGAGGAGGTGCGCACGGTCAACGCGGAGTTGGAGAAACGCGTTCAGGAACGCACGGCGCAGTGGGAGGCCGCCAATCACGAACTGGAATCGTTCGCCTATTCGGTCTCGCACGATCTGCGCGCGCCGTTGCGGGCCATCCACGGATTCTCACGGATACTGATTGAAGAGTGCGCGCCGGAGCTGCCCGGAGACGCCAAACATTATCTTGAAGTAATTCGCGATAACGCATTACAAATGGGAGAGTTAATCGATGATTTACTGACCCTATCCCGGCTCAGCCGCCAGCCTTTGCAGAAACAGGCGATCGCGCCGGCGGATCTGGTCGCACAAGCGCTCGACGAACTACGCCCTGAGATGGGGCCGCGCATTGAAATCGCGGTGGGCGACGTGCCGGTCTGCGAGGGCGACCCGGTGCTATTGAAACAGGTATTTGTAAACCTGCTCTCGAACGCCATCAAGTATAGCGGCCGGCGGGCACAGGCCCGGATTGAAGTGGGGGCGCTGCCCCGCGCGGACGGGCATGCGCCCGTCTACTTCGTGCGGGACAACGGGGTCGGCTTCGACATGCGGTATGTGCATAAGCTGTTCGGGGTGTTTCAGCGCCTGCATCATGCGGTGGATTATCCGGGCACGGGTGTCGGCCTGGCGACGGTACAGAGGATCATTCACCGGCATGGCGGGCGCGTGTGGGCCGAATCGGAAATCGATCGAGGCGCGACGTTCTATTTCACCATGGAGCCTGAAGCATGAACGATCGCGTGCAGATTCTGCTGGTGGACGATAACCCCAGCGATGCCGAGCTGACCCTGCATGTACTGAGCCGGCACTTCGCCGGCCGCATCGGCGGCAACGCCGACAATGCCGCCGAACGCATCGCCGATCACATTAAGGTAGTGCACGATGGCGCCGAAGCGCTGGATTTCATCTTCTGCACGGGCGCGTACGCCGCGCGCAACCCCCAAGACCTTCCCCAGACGATGCTGCTGGATCTGAAGCTGCCGAAGGTGGATGGCCTGGAAGTGTTGCGGCGGGCAAAGGCGGACCCGCGCACGCGCGACATGCCTATCGTGGTGTTCAGCTCTTCGTGGGAGGATTCCGACGTGCGGCAGGCGCGCGCACTGGGCGCGCATAGCTTCGTGGTGAAACCCGTGGATTTCACGCAATTCGTGGAGGCCGTGCGGGCGGCCCTAAATTTAACCGAGGCGCTGTGAAGTGAGCCAGGAAACCGTACTTCACGTATTGATATTGGAAGACCGGCCGGCGGACGCCGAGATGATGGCGCACGAACTGCGCTGCGGCGGCTTCGATGCGCAGTGGCAGCGGGTGGAAACCGAACCTGATTTTCTAGCGCGGCTGGATCCGCCGCCCGACGTGATCCTGGCCGACTACAGCATGCCGGAACTGGATGCCCTGCGGGCACTGCAGTTGCTGCAGGAGCGGGGGCTGAACATTCCGTTCATCGTGGTTTCCGGGACCATCGGAGAAGATGTGGCGGTGGCCATCATGCGGCAAGGCGGCGCCGACTACCTGCTGAAGGACCGCCTGGGGCGGCTGGGGCCGGCCGTGAAACACGCGCTGATGGAGCATGAGCTGCGCCTGGAGAAAGGCCGGGCCGAAGATAAGCTGCAAGCCAGCGAGGCGCGCTTCCACACATTCATGCATCACAGTCCGGCATTGGCGTTCATCAAAGACGCGGGCGGCCGGATTCTGTATGTGAACAATGCGTCGGAAGATGCGGAGGACATCGCCGCCCAACTCCGCGCCGATGCATCCGTCCTTGAAAGCGGCGAGCCTTCGCGCACCATTGAAGAGGTGACCACGGCCGGCGGGCAGCTACGCCAGATGCTGTGCTTCCGCTTTCTGTTCCACGACGTAGCGGGGAGCCGGCTGCTGGGCGGAGTGTCCGTGGACATAACCGAGCAGAAGGCCGGGGAGAAGGCCCTATCGGAGGCGCTGGCGGCGAAGGACTTGCTGCTGCGGGAAGTGCACCATCGGGTGAAGAACAATCTGCAGACTATTTCGAGTTTGCTGAACATGCAAGCCGAGTTGTTGCCCGATCCGGCGGCGCGCCACGCCCTGCGCGACGCGCAGCGCCGGGTGCACTCGATGGCGCTGATCCACGAGCAGATGTACGGCGACCAGGACATGGACGAGGTGGACTTCGGCGAGTATGCCAGGCGGCTGTCGCGCGACCTGATCGAATCGTTCGGGGCCGCGGCCGCGCGCGTGCGGCTGCGCTTCGCGCTCGATCCGGTGCCGCTGGCCATGGATCAGATGATACCCTGCGGCCTGATTCTGAACGAGTTGGTGACCAATTCGTTAAAGTACGCGTTCCCGGGCGAGCGCGTCGGCGAGATCGTGGTTTCGCTGCGGTGCGAAGGCGGGAAGACGGTAACCATGGCGGTGGCGGACAACGGAGTGGGGCTGCCGGCGGGCATCGCGGAGAAGCAGTCGCTGGGGACGCGCATTGTGGAGATCCTGACCCAACAGCTCGGCGGGATCCTGGCACGCCAATCCGGCGATGGAGTGGCGACGGCGATCACCTTCGCCAGATCAAGCCGGCCCTGATAGACTGGAGGGCGGGCTAATTTTGCCCGCAGCCGGCCTTGACCCGGACGCACGCCGCCTGAAAGGCGGCTGCGGCCAAGATTGGCCGCCCTCCAATCGCCTATGACGATTACTCCCGAAGAGCGCGCGCACGCCATCGGGCTGCTGCGCGATTCCGCCAACGAATTTCTGGAACTCATCTCGGGTCTGACCGACGCGGAGTGGACCGCGCAGGCCGCGCCGGGCGGCTGGTCGGTCCAGCAAACGGCCGAGCACATCGTGTTGGGCGAACGGACTATGCTCGCCAAGATTACGGAAGCCCTGGCCAGTCCGCCCAATCCGGACTGGGAGGAAGAGGACGCGCGCAAGACCAAGTTCCTGGGCCGGGTGCTGCCGGATCGCGGCCGCAAGGCGAGCGCGCCGGCGGTGTTGGAGCCGCATCGCCACTGGACCCGCGACGAAACCATCGAGCGCTACCAGGCCGGCCGCGCGCGCACGCTGCAGTTGGCGGAAGAAGTGGACCGGCCGCTGAAAGGCCATCTGGCCAAGCATCCGTTCCCGGTCTTCGATATGCTGAACGCCTATCAATGGTTGCTTTATATTCCGTTGCATAACGTGCGCCACAACCAGCAGATAGCCGAATCGTTAAAGGAACTCGTCCGGTGAGGACTATTGTGATTACGGGCGGCGGGGCGGGCATCGGCCGGGCGGTCGCGATGCAGTGCGCCGCGCGCGGCGATGGTGTGGCGGTGCTGGATATCGACGGTCCCGCGGCCGAGGACGCCGCAGCCGCCGCGCTGACCGCCGGCGCCCCCGCGGCGATCGGGGTGGAATGCGACGTTTCGCGCGAGGAGAGCGTGGCGCGCGCGTTTGAGGAGACGGCGGCGGGCCTGGGTCCGCTATACGGCGCATTCGCTAATGCGGGCATGGATGCCGGCGGCTTCTTGCACGAGCTGCCGTGCGCGACCTGGAAACGGGTGCTGGACACCAATCTGACCGGCATTTATCTGACGTGCAAGTATGCGCTGCAACAGATTTTAAGAGCTGGAACGGCGGGATCCATCGTGTGTACGTCGTCGCCGGCGGCATCGGTGGCCTTCGCCGCGGGCGCGGCGGGAGCTTATAGCGCCTCCAAGGGCGGCATTTCAGCGCTGGTGCGGTGCATGGCGGTGGATTATGCCAAATACGGTATCCGGGTGAACGCGGTAGTACCGGGCGCCACCGAAACCCGCTTGATGTGGGCCAATGTGGAGCCGGCGGCGATGCCCGAGATGCGGCGGCGCATCTGCGCAGAGGTGCCGCTAGGCCGCCTGGCGAGCCCGGATGAGCCGGCGCGCGCCGTGGTCTGGCTTTTGTCCGACGATTCGTCGTATGTAACCGGCTCGCACCTGGTGTGCGATGGGGGCATATTGGCCAAGGCATCCATCAGCGTTTGACGGTCACCACGCGACGCATTTTTTTTTGCCCTTCCGTTTCAGTCGCTTGCGCAAAGGGCTCGGCGGTTTGGCGCGCGCCGCATGTCATTGTGAAATCAAGAAAGGGCGCTGCGCTGACTTTGGCGGCGTCCCTTATGAGGAGCGCGTGGGGGCGCTTCTCCCGCCCACAGCCGGAAATCAGCGTCCGGCTGGCGGCGATCCATCCCGGAGCCCTTGAGAAAGGCTTGCCGCACAATTGCGACGGTTGTCCGGACGGGGTTCAGGGACGAGGCTGGGGCAGCCTCCGATCTGCGCTGGATCGCCGCGCTCGGCCTTCTTCCGCCATAGGGGAAGGCCGGGCCGCGACGGTGGCCGGGTGGGGGGAGGGCGCTGGCGATTGCGGAGCGCCAACTTCCGTTCAACCTTTGCGCACTTCGGAATCGATGCGTTCGACGAAAAGATAAAGCCCCAAGCAAGCCGCAAAGAGAATCGCGGAGACGATCGCGCCTGGCACGGCCGCCGCGCGATGGCCAGCCAAGTAGGATTCGAGGGTGGCCGAGAGCAGCCAGATCTGTACGATCACGGGAACGGCAATCAGCAGGGCGGTTTGCGCGGACGTCAGGTGAAGCGTCTCGCGGAAGCGGGGCGCAAAGGCGCCGATCAGCCCCCACGCCGGAAAGCAGACCGTGAATGAGATGGCGCCCAGCAGGACGTGGCGGCGGTTGGCCATATCGCTCCTTATCCCAATCCAATCCAAATCTAAACACCGGGGCTCGACCGGCGTGACCGTTCATCGGCGCAGGTGTGCTTTTCCTCCGGCCCAACGCGAAAATCAAAACCAAATATTGGCCGCCGATGAACGCCGATAAAACCAGTCTTGGGGATGCTGCGACTCGTCCGGTGGTACGGTATGCGGGATTTCCATTTTGGGTGGCGCGCGCGGGCGAAGTTCACCAAAGATAGTATATAATCGGACGACAAGCGGAGCTAACATCCACACAGCCGGGGCACGGTTGAACGATCGGCCACTGGAGGGGGAGACGGAACACCGAGAACCGCGGAGCCGGCCGACCCCGCCGGATGTGTGGTTTATGACCGACTGATAGATCGTCGTGGGTGCTGAACAAATGCAGGCTTTCGACGTTAAATTGTTCTTGGCGAAGGCCGGCGACAAACGATCGATTCTGCGCTGCCGCAAGAAGCAAGCGATTTTCTCGCAAGGCGAACCCGCGGAAGCCATTTTCTATGTTCAGAAAGGCCGGGTGAAGCTCACCGTCATCTCAAAACGCGGTAAGGAAGCAGTTATCGGAATCTTGGAAACTGGCGACTTTTTCGGGGAAGGATGCCTGGCGGGACAGCCCATCCGCATGTCGAGCGCCACCGCCTTGGCCGATTGTTCAATCCTGCGGCTGGAGAAAGGCGGCATAGTCCGCTTGCTCCACGAAGAGCCGGCCTTCGCCGAGATGTTCCTCAAATATCTGCTGACCCGCAATATTCGCATCGAGGAAGATCTGGTGGACCAACTCTTCAACACCAGCGAAAAGCGGTTGGCGCGCGTACTGCTGCTGCTGGCCAACTACGGGAAAGACGCGAAGCCCGAGCCGGTTGTCGCGAAGATCAGCCAGGAGACCCTGGCGGCCATGATCGGGACGACGCGCTCCAGAGTCAGTTTCTTCATGAATAAGTTCCGCGAGCTGGGCTTCATCGACTACAACGGGGAGCTTAAAGTGCACATCTCTCTGCTGACGATCCTCCTCCACGATTGATAATTTCCATTGTATTAAACAAGACGGCGCCGCCCTAAGCAAGTCCACAAATCCGGAGAAACCGAGCATATTTGACCATGTTTCGGCAATGTTCCGGCTTATTCTCTAGTCACAGGGACTTGGAACTTCGGCTCCCGGACCCGAGGAGGAATAATGAAGAGCTTAGTATTACTATCGTTGAGTATCGCATTGTTTGCCGCGCCGGCCTTTGCACGAACCCCGAACACTTTGCAGACATTCGCGGTCCTGGGAGCCTCGACGGTGACGAACACCGGCCCTACGCAAATCACGGGAAACCTGGGGGTCGGTCCCGGCACCGCTGTTGTCGGCTTTCCTCCGGGCATAATGGAGACGGGAACCATACACGTGGCCGACGCGATGTCGATGGAGGCTCAGGCTGAACTGACTACCGCGTACAACGCGGCCGCGGGCATGCCGTGCAACTCCAACCTGACCGGACAGGATTTGGGAGGCCTTACGCTGACGCCGGGCGTCTACTGTTTCGACACCTCGGCGCAGTTGACGGGGCCCTTGGTTCTCGACTTTCAAAGCAGCCCGAAGGCGAGCTTCGTGTTTCAGATCGGGAGTACGCTGACGACCGCAAGCAGTTCCAATGTGTCGGTGACAAATTGCACGCAACATTGCCTGGTGGCCTGGCAGGTCGGCAGCTCCGCAACGCTTGGAACATCCAGTAAGTTCGTCGGCGATATCATGGCGGAGTCCAGCATCACGCTGACGACGGAAGTAAACATCTGCGGCAGAGCTTTGGCGCGAACCGGCGCGGTGACCATGGATACGGACATTGTGAACTTCATGGGGAATTTGAATCCGCTGTCGACGATCACGGGCCGCGGGCAGATCCCGGTGCCTGCGCCGGATTCCAGCGATCCGGCTGCCACCGGCGCCGGCAACGCGAGTTTCGCCTTTATCGACGGCCCAACCGGGAAGGGCGGTTTTTTCAGCTATCGCAATGACGTCACCGGCTTGCGCGCCTATGGCTCGATCGACGAAGTTGAAGTCCTTTCGACGCGTCAAGACGGATCGCCGAAGACTGTCCGGATCTCAGGCGCTTGCCATAGCAGCCTGGCCCCTTGCTCCTTCTCCGCCATCGTGGAAAAACCCGAGGATCCCGGCGGAAGCCTGCAGTTCGGCGTCACCATCGCCGGCGGGCTTGCCGAGGCGAGATCGCCGCGCGCCGCCAGCGCCGGGCAAGTCCAGTTCCGCTAAGACGTTTCAGCTATCGGCTTTCAGCTAAAGTGCGGGTGAAAATCCGCCGATACACCTTGTGTATGAACGTCACCGGTGTCGAGTGGAGAGACCCGCACGAGGCCAAGTACCCCGCGAAGCGTCCGCCGCGGCATACAGCCAAGCCCGTGGAGCCCGCTGAAGACGATGTTATCGAGATCCACGGTCAGGCCGATGAAGAAACAGCCGACGGCTTGGACGAAGTCGGATAGCAGGCAGGCTGAGACCCGATAGCTGAAAGCCGATAAGCTACTTTGTCAGCGCCACCGGCACCAGATCGCGGCTAGCGATCACGCGGTCGATCATGCCGTACTCCACGGCCTGTTCAGGGCTCATGATGTAGTCGCGATCCACATCGCGCGCAATGCGGTCCACGGCTTGGCCGGTGGCGTCGGCCAGCAGCATGTTCAGGGTTTCCCGCATGCGCAGGATTTCCTTGGCGTAGATATCGATGTCCGCGGCCTGGCCGGCCAAACCTTGCATGGACGGCTGATGGATCATGATGCGCGAATTCGGCAGGCTGAAGCGTTTACCCTTGGTGCCTTTGGCTAACAGCACCGCCGCCATGGAGGCCGCTTGCCCCACGCAAATGGTGACGATATCGGGACGGATGAAATCCATGGTGTCCAAAATAGCCAGTCCGGCCGTGATGGAGCCGCCCGGCGAGTTGATGTAGATGGAGACATCCTTCTCCGGATCCTCGGCTTCCAGGAACAGCAATTGGGCGATCACCAGGTTGGCGACGTTGTCGTCAATCGGCGTGCCCAGGAAGATGATGTTTTCCTTCAATAAACGGGAATAAATATCGTAAGCGCGTTCCCCACGCGAAGTCTGTTCGACTACCATGGGAACAAGGACTGACTGGCCCATTGGGCACCCCCTAGCTATTTGATGCAGCAGATTATCTGCGGGCCGCAACGACGCGCTTGGGCTTGCGCTGCTTGGCAAGCGACTTGCGCTTTTGTTCCAGCGCCTTCACCAGGTCCGCGATGGTGTTCTTCTCCAAATAATCTATGATACGCGAACGCAGAGCCACCCAGCTATCGTGCATGGAGCAGGGCATTTCGTCGGAGCATTCCGACAAGCCGCTGGCGCAGGCCGTGTATTGCGACATGCCGTCGAGGGCTTCCACAATGTCCCAGAGCTTCACGTCCGCGGGAGGCACCCGCAGGGCGAAACCGCCGGTGGGACCTTTGCTCGAGCGCAGCAATCCCTTGCGGGCTAGCTGCTGCAGGATCTTGGCCAGGAAGTGCGCCGGAATGTCCTCCTGCTCCGCGATGTTCTTGACCATCGCGTATTTTCCATCCGGCACCTGCGCCAAGTGCACGAAAGCCCTGATGGCGTATTCGGCGGACCGAGAGTAGATCATCCTTCAACTCCCTCCAATTCGGAGTTATCCACATCGTTATCTTAAACTTATATCAGCCCCGTTTGCAAGCGAATTCGATTCCGCGCAAACACGGTGACAGATCCGTTATCCTTCGCCCCTTGCCGCCCGCACCATTTCGACCAGTACGGTACGTACTTCCCGGCTATTGCGGACTTCCCGCGGGAACGCGATTCGGAGGCCGTGCACCCGGTCGCCCGATTGCAGCCGAAGTTGGAATCCCAGGCGATCCACGGCGGTCATGCTCGCGGCAGCGATGTCAGCCTGCGCGCCCGCTTCCCCCGCGGCCCGCGCCAACCGCACCAACGCCTCGGCGTGGTCGGCGTTCATGTGCTCGAGGATCCCGGCGGAGGAATGCGCCAGCGGGTCCGGTTGGCTGCCGGCGTATTCATCCGCCGTCACCCAGCCCATTACGCCGAAGCCGCCGATGAAGTAGACGTCTGCCGGTTGCATCCGGTAAAAGCCGAAATCGTCGAAGTCCACCCAATAGCGGGCATTTTCGTGCCGGCCGAGGTATAGTTCACGGACAACGCCGGTTTCCGCCGCGGGGACCGGCAGCACTTCGCCCACCAGAGTGATGCGGGCGGCGCCCAACGGATCGTCATCGCCGCCGGGTTGCGTCACCAGCAGGCTGGCGCGCGCATCCGCCTTCAGGTTCTGCGTGTGCATAGCCATATTGCTGATGAGGAACACCGGCCGGCCCTGCTCGCCGGAGCCGTAGGGCATTACGGAGCCGAAGGGAAATCCGGGCTGTTTGCGCGAGTGGGTGGAGAGGGTTCCGATACGCCCGAGATGTATGAGCGTGCGGCCGCGCTCGGCAAGGGTGGGCTCCGGAACCGGCGCGCGCCCGGAAGTCGACGGACCCGCATGCTGCCGGGAAGACGCCATGGATCAGATTTTTCCCTCTCCTTATATTATTTACCATACCCAGCCGATCACCGCCACATGACGGCCCCGACGATGGCAGTGGCCACCGGCCGGGCGAATGCGGCGATTGTGCAGCGCCTGATCGACGCGGGAGCGGCCCCCCGCCTGGATGAGGGCCGAAATCCGGGAAGGCCGCGACAGGGCGATACGCAAGCTTTGCAGGCGGCGGGCCAGTCCCGGCAACCGCTATGCGATTATAGACAGCATCGGCCCCACGCAGAACACGCAGCCATGCGCACCCTGATCCAGGACCTCCGCTACTGCCGGCGGCAGCTCATCGCCAACCCCGGATTCACGCTGACCGCGGTAATCTCGCTAGCGCTCGGCATAGGCGCGACCACCGCGGTTTTCAGTGTAATCTACGCCGCCCTGCTGGACCCGTACCCTTACCGCGCGCCGGAGCGCATCGTGCGCCTGACAGTCGAAAGCAAGGCCGGCCCAGGCTATTGGATCAACCTGAATGGACCGCAAATCCGCGAGGTGCAGCAGTTACACGCCGTAGAGAGCGTGCTGGCCATGGATTATCATGCACTCACGATGACCGGCCAGGATCTGCCCACCAACGTAAACGCCGTCTCCCTGATCTCTACCGGCTTCCAGGATCTGGGCGTACCTCCGGTGCTTGGTCGCGCGCTTTCCCCGTCGGATGCGATCGAACCGCAACCCGTGGTGGTGTTGTCCTACAAGTTCTGGCAGCAACGGTATCTTTCAAATCCGGACGTACTGGGCAAGACGCTGCGGCTCGACCGCAAGAGTTACACGATCGTAGGCGTAGGGGCTCCGCGGTTCACCTGGTACAGCGCGGATGTCTACCTGCCGCTGAAGCTGGCGCAAGATCCGAGCCTGGTGTATGTCGTGGATCTCCGTCTGAGGCCAGGCGTGACGCAGCGGGCCGCGGACGCCGCACTGCAGCCGCTAATGGAACAGTTCGCCAAAGGCATGCCGAAGCACTTCCCCGAGCACTTCCGAGTGCGGTTAGAGGGCCTGAACGAATGGGTGGTCCGAGGCATGCGCGCAACGTTGTACCTGCTTCTGGGCGCGGTGGCGCTGCTGCTGGCGATCGGCTGCGGGAACGTCTCGATTCTGCTGCTGGCGCGCGGCACCGTGCGCCAGGGTGAGTTGGCGCTGCGCGTGGCCCTGGGGGCGCAACGGCTCCGGGTCGTGCGCCAGTTGCTCACCGAGGCCATGCTTCTCTCGGTCCTGGGCGTGCTCTTAGGCGTGTGGATGTCTTACGGAATTCTGGCGGGAATCCGGACCGTGCTGCCGCGATATGCCTTCGCACCCGAAGTCGTGGTGCGCATCAATCTCCCGGTGCTGCTGGTTAGCGGCGCGGTGGCGCTGGCGACGGGGCTGCTATTCGGGATGTGGCCGGCGTTGCGACTATCCCGGACCGATGTCAGCCGGATTATACAGTCGAACGCCCGGCGCGCGGCGGGAAGCATTCACGGACGCAGAACGCATAATGCCCTGATCGCCGGCCAGATTGCCCTAACGCTGCTTCTGCTGGCCGCGGCAGGTTCGGCCATGAAGGGCTTTGTGCGCATGATGCATACGCCGCTGGGCTACGATCCGCACAACGTGCTGTCGCTGGGAATTCCGCTGCATGAGAACTCGTACAACACCTGGGCCGCGCGGGCAGCCTACTTCGAACAACTCCGCGCCAAGGTCGCGGAGACTCCCGGCGTTACCGTGGCGGCCATCTCCAGCAACGCCACGCCGCCGCGCAATGGATGGAATTCGCGCTTCGAGATTTTAGGCAAGCCCGCATTGGAAGAGCAACTGGGCTCCATCAATCTGGTGAGCTCCGCTTACTTTGCCACCCTGCGCATCCCGCTGGCCGCCGGACGCCTGTGGAGTGAAACGGAGAGTCGCAACGGCGCGCACGTCGCGTTGATCAATCGCACCTTGGCGCAGCGCTACTTCCCGCATGGCGATGCCATCGGACACTCGGTAAAGTTGTCCGGCATCGAGGAGCGTCCGCCGGCAGTGCTGACCGTGCCAAACGCCGCGGACTCCTGGTTGCAGATCGTGGGCATAGTGGGCGACGCCCGCAACGATGGGCTAAGCAGCCCGATCAAGCCGGCGGTTTTTGTGCCCTACACGCTGAGCATGTCGATGGGGACCCAGATTCTGGCGCGGACCACAGTACCGCCGCTGGCGCTGTTGCGCGGCATGCAGGCGCGGTTGACCGCGGTGAATCCCGAACAGCAAACCTACAGCCCGGTCGAGGAACTGGACTCTTGGATCTCGGATCAGCCGGAGTGGCAGCAGGAGCATCTGGCCGCCTGGGTTTTTGGCGTATTTGCGGGATTGGCGCTGGCTCTGGCGGCTGTGGGACTTTCGAGCGTGGTGGCCTACACGGTAGCGCAGCGCACCAGCGAGTTTGGGATTCGCGTTGCGCTGGGCGCGCAGCGCTGGGACGTGATGCGCATCGTTTTTGCGTCGACGGCGGTGAGTCTGACCAGCGGCATCCTGGCTGGTGTGGCCTTCTCGGTGGCGCTGAACAGCGTCCTCGAAGCGTGGGCCAAAGGTAATTCGGGCGATCCAGTCGTTCTTCTAGCGGGAGCGCTTTTGCTCAGCCTGGTGTCTCTGGCGGCGTGCGCCATGCCGGCCTGGCGCGCCTCCCAAGCCGATCCTATGACGGCGCTGCGCAGCGAATAAGCGCATATGGGCCGGCGGCCGTAAATCGACATGGCGCCGACGGCGGGGTACTGTGAGATTTCGGCAAGCGTGCGTGACTGCCGTTAACTTCGGCTGGTAAGTCCAGTCAGATGCCGAGGAGCATCTGATTTGTGAACCGGAAAAGTACAGCGCCGATCCCTGAAGCGATGGCACAACCGCAACGGCAATTAGATCAGTTTCGCAGCACCCAGCCGCGGCGGACCAAACTGCCAGAGCCACTGTGGGGAGCTGCGGTCGAACTGGCCCGGGAGTATGGCATATATTCGGCCGCACACCGTTGCGGCTGGACTATGTGGGGCTGAAGAAACGGCTTGGCGGAATTCCCACCGTCCATCGCAAGTCAACCAAGCCGGCATTCGTTGAACTAACCGTGCCACAAGCGACGCACTCTTCTAAAAGACGCCGAATGGCGCCGGAGTCGGCGATCCGTTCATGAGTCCGATCCATACCCGCGAGCTGAACCGAGCCAATCCGTTCGACTATCCGACCGAGTTGCAGCGGCACGCCGACGAGTTGAAGCAAAGCCCGGAGTGGATGCCATGGAACTACCGCGACACATTGGCGCGCCTCGCACCCGCCGCCGCGTAATATGCGAATCCAGCCTGGCCGGAAAGGATCGTCTGCGGCCAGGCAAGGGTGACAGTCTGAAATGCCCATAAAACGGGCCTCTCGGAAGCCAAAATCAGACGACGTTTTTGGCCGGATACGGAAGCGGCCGAAAATGTTTCGCGCAGGCTTGTATGGCCGTCCTCCGACAAATCTCTAGCAGACGCCGTTCCCCTCAGTCGTGCAAACGGACATAGTAGAGTTTTTCCAACTCGCGCATGCGATTCCGAACCAGCATCAGTTCACATGAGCTTGCCTGGGGGCCGGCCGCGGTCCCGCCTTTGTACAGGTCGAAAGCTGCCGTGCATTGCGCTTGGCGGTACTTCCGCCAAGCTGCCTCGGCTCCGTCAAGCTCCTCCACCAACTCCTTCGAGGTCAAGGGTACGCCGGTCGGCCCAGGAGTCCGGTTCTCGCCGTTCCCAAGCGTAAGGGCCAGCAGCGAGTGCAGCGCATCGAGGTAAGCCCTGTAGTTCACCGTAGCGACTTCGTTCTCCTTACCCAGGCACTCTACGATATCTCGAGTGCCGACCGCCTCACGGCAAGGGTCGGCCTTTTCACGATCCATTTCGCGGTTGAAGGCCGCGGCAGCGTCCCTTTGAAAACGAACCGCCTGGCGCGTAGAAGCTCTCCATCTCTCCTGGTCAGCCTGCTCGCCTTGGGTCTGTCCTTCGGCACTCCTTGGGAGCGCCGGAAGTATCAGTATCAACAACACTATTGCTTTGTTGAAGCATTGCGCGGTGAGGGTGGGCATGCCTTCAAGTGTATGCCGAAGCTCCGGCACATGTGGCGGGCGAGGCGAGGTTAATCGGAATACGAAGTTGAAAGTTCGCTTGCCCCGCGCCAATTGCCCCGATCTGTGCAATTCGGCGTACCCATCTCTAGCAAAGCTCACGCAGCACCCCCCTCCCCGGCTGGCGCTGGATGGAGACCGATCAGTCTCCCTTCAGTTTAACGGCGCAAGAAGCCTTCAGTTAGCCCGGTCCGCCAACCCTGTCGCGCCATGTGACAGCCCTGTCACTCATGACGTGCCACCGCTAACGAATAGCCCTGCAATTACAATCACTTAGACCCTGCCAGGCTCCTGGAACGCGGGGTGCTTCAAGAAGGTGCGGGGACACGCAAATGAATCCGGACCAAAATTTCAATCACACCATCGGTAGTGAACAAGAGAGGTTCAATTTGGATCATTCGGTCGATGGATGCCAGCCTTCACCCGACCATGCGGTTTGGGGCGACATTCAACGGCCTACGCCTGGCGCGTTTCCGCGCCGAGGGCTGCGTGTGGCAACGCTTGCGATGTTTGTTGCCTGCGGCCTGGCCATGGCCGGGCCCAAGATTTCGAGCGACCTCCGGAAGCAACTGAGCGCCGGCGGAAACGTCGAAGTCATCGTGCAATACGACCGCATACCGACCGGCGACGATCTGGCGCCGTTTGCGGCGCATCAGATCCTGCGGCGTTTCCGGAATATCAAAGCGGCTCACCTGCGTCTGTCGCCGGCCGAAATTCAGGCGCTGGAACTGAATCCGCGAGTGACTTACATCACGCCGAACCGCCCAGTATACGGCACTCTGGACGTCACCACGCAGACGGTGGGGGCCAACGCCGCCTGGAAATCCGGCTGGAACGGCACGGGCATCGGCGTGGCGGTGATCGACAGCGGCATTTACCCGCATGACGACCTCAAGGCCTCGTCCGGCAACGGCTCCCGCATCGTGTACACGCAGAGCTTCGTCCCCGGGATGAACGGCACGGATCTTTACGGCCATGGCACGCATGTAGCGGGCATCATCGGGTCGAATGGCAAGGACTCGACAGGTTCGGGCTTTACACGGACTTTCAGCGGCATCGCGCCCAACGTCAACCTCATCAACCTGCAGGTGTTGGATCAAAACGGCGCCGGCACCAATAGCAATGTGATCGCGGCGATCGACGAGGCCATGAATCTGCACTACACAAGTTACAACGTTCGGATCATTAACCTGTCGCTCGGCCAGCCGGTCTACGAAAGCTACAAACTCGATCCGTTGTGCCAGGCGGTGGAGGCCGCCTGGAATTCCGGACTGGTAGTGGTGGTGGCCGCCGGGAATGCGGGGAGGAACACCGCCGGCGGGCTGCCCGTCTATGGAACCATCGGATCCCCCGCAAACGACCCTTACGCAATCACTGTCGGCGCCACCAACACGCATGGTTCCACCACGCTGGGGGACGATACGATCGCCAGTTACAGTTCCAATGGTCCGAGTTACATCGACCATATCGTGAAACCCGACCTGGTGGCCCCCGGGAATAACGTCGTTTCGCTGATGGCCCCGAATTGCACTTTGGCGGCGCTGTATCCCTCCACGCTGGTCGCCAACTCTTACTATGAGCCGGGCAATCCCTCGGGTACGTCCACCAAATACTTTTCGTTGAGCGGGACGAGCATGGCCACACCCGTGGTCAGCGGCACGGCGGCGCTCATGATCCAGAAGACTCCGTGGTTCGGTCCGGATCAAATCAAGGCGCTGTTGATGAAAAATGCCACTAAGTCGTTCCCGCTTTATAGTAACGCGGTGGATACAGCCGGCCTGATGACTTACAACAATATTTCCGATCTCTTCACTGTGGGCGCCGGCCAGGTGAACGTTACAGCTTCGCTGAACGACCTAACCTGGGCCAGCGAGCCGGCGATTTCGCCCGAGGCGATCGTCAATTCGAAGGGCCAGGTTACGCTGAGTTTTTCCGAGAACATCGTCTTCTCGACGAATATCGTTTGGGGCACTAACATCGTGTGGGGCACCAATATCGTCTGGGGAACGAACATCGTGTGGGGCACCACGGTGTTCACGGGGCAGTTTCTCAATTCCTTCCCGATGCCGTGGGCAGGCACCGGAGCCGCGTGGGTGAACCCTGCAAGCGCCGTCTGGGGAACGTCGTCGTTACCTCCGTCGGCGCTGTCGTCGTTCACCTCCGCTGACGGCGACCAGTAAGAGCCGTTCCGCGAGCGAACCCAAGGCTTGCAGTTTGAGCCGCGTACTCTCTGTGAGGGTGCTAGCCGCATCGGCGAATCGCGGACCAAGCCAGCCAGATGGGGCGGCTGGCTCCGCCGGACATCGCGCGCAGCGCCCGCCTGTAGATAAGGGTGCGCGGCCCGTCATTTCAGCGGCGTCTCCTTCGAGAGAACCGCCGCCTGGAAAGGCTCGATGACGGTGGCCCCACTTTGGGGGTTGGTTACCTTGAAGTACAGGTTGTCCTTGTACGCTACCGGGCAGGCTGTCGCGCTGGTCGGGGGCACGGCCTGGAAACTCAGCGGGCCGATGTCGCTGAGCGGCGACAAATAAACGCCGGGCTGGTAATCCTGCTCGTATTCGTCCTGCAGATGGATTTGAAGGTTGGCGGCCAGCGATATGCTCGTGTCCGTCCAATTGGCGACGTAGACCTGGCAGCTTGCGCCATTGCTGGTATCCCAGGCCGAGAGGTGCGCACCGGAGGCGTTGTCGTCGGAGATTTCGAGCAGGTTCGGGCATGCGGACGGGCTGGCGCAGCTTGCCATGGTTTGGGGCAGGTTCGGCAGAAATCCGAAGCCGCTGCCGACGATGGTCACAGGCAACGGGGGTTGCCAGGTTGTCCCGGCCGCCGTCTCCGTGGTCTGCGGCGATTGGACTACGATCTGGCTGCAATTGTTGGGCGTTGTGCCACAGTTCTGGGCGGCGGAGGCGGTATCGACCGGCGTGGGGAATTGCGTCGCCACGAAATCGATGGTGGGCGAGCCGGCTTTTCCCGCCGTGCAATTCAGTGGCGGCGCCGAGGGTCCCGGGGAGCTGGGCCAGGCTTGGGTCGGCCAGTCCAGCGGCTGGCTTGGCGTAGGCGCGTTCTGCCCGGGGAAGGCGCTGGCGGGAAGAACACCGCAGTAGGCCGCCGACGGCAGGGGAAGCGTGGTCAGAGAGGGGGGATTTTGCGGCAGACTGTTCGGGTCCACGTAATCCACCAGCGGCACGTACGGGCCCATGAGGGTGGCGCCGGCATGGTCCACGTTGGTGTACACGGCCGTCGAAAAAGGAACCGCCGCGCCCGAACAATTGAAAGGCTTCGCCAAAGCCAGGTTCAACAACGTGTTTCGGATGGTGATCAGAAGGGGATAATCCGCCGGATCGAAAACGCCGGTCTGGTTGCCGCCGTTGAACTGCGTCAGGTCCAGGACGTTGTACCCGCCTGGCGTGGTCCAGGCCGAGTAGTAGAAGTTTCCGTTCGCGCCCGGCGAGACCCCTTGCTTCACTCCCGTTCCGTCCGGTAATTCCGTGAGCCATCCGGGCAGACCGCTGGGGCCGACGTTGACGATGAGCGAAACATAGCCATTGGCGGTGGTGAAGGCGCTGTCCGCCAGGCTGACAAGGGAAGCCGCGCAAGTGCCGCTGCTGTTATTCTTGCCGTCCGGGACCGCCTGGGACGCGTTCTGGTTTGAGCAATGCTGCTGCTGCCAGAAGGTCAGGCTCAGATATCTCAATTGCTCGTTTCCGGTTAGCGAATTGCAAGTGGCGAAGCCCACTGGCGTGCAGGGCATTTCCGGGAGCTGGAAACGAAACCGCATCACACACCCTTTTCCGGTCTGCACGCACGAGGGGGCCTGGCTGCCTTGGGTCATGCCTGCCATATCGGCCTTGGAAATGGCTCCGCCGATGTAGGTGTCGTCCGGTCCCGGAGTTCCGTTCCACTGTGGGCCGCGGGTCCACGGCACCCTGTTATAGAGGTATGGGCCGATGGACGGCGGGCTGTTTTGGGCAGGATCGCCGTTGGCATAACAGGCCTGCGCGATAAGGTTGGCGTCGTTGGTATGCTGCTGCTGCTGGACGGTGTCCAGCCAGTTGGGAACCGGGTTGGTGGCATTCCCGGACATATCCGCGGTGGACGCGATGGCGTCGCAACCTACGGGCAGTTTGGGCTGGGTGCAGTTCGGAATTTGCGTCTCCGGCGCCCGCGCGTACACCAGCGGTTGTTTAGGCGCGCCGGCAACTGGCGTCCAGGAAGGAGTCTCGAGATAGCTCACCGTATACGGACAGCCGGATTGCACGTCGCGCACGAAAAAGTAAGGCTCTGGCACGGCTCCGGCCTGCGGGGCGCAGCTCAGGCTCGAGCCTAAACTACCTCGGCAACTGTATGGGGGAAGATAACCGCGGACCACGACGCTTCCCGCCATGTTCTGGCCGTTAGGATCGGTCGCGGTGGGCGCTGTATGTCCCGGCAGATCGACCACGTGCGCGATCAACTGACCGCCGGCAACCGAGGGGCCCTGTACGTTCGTGTTCCAGTCGTCGGACAGATGGCGCTGCGTGGCATCCAACAGGTTATCCGCTTCGGAAGGGTTAATGGAGCATCCCGCGGTCGCGGACGGGAAGGGCGGTACATATCCCAGACTGACGGGCACAAGGTAGGGCTGGGTGCCGTTGTTTGGGACGAAAGGAACGAAAGGGTTCTGAGAGGAGCCCGTGATGGCGGGATCCATGTCGGCGTCCGCCAGGTGCTGTGTGGCGGTATAGTGCATGTCGTTGTCGCTCACCGAAAAATAACGCACGTTCGGGAAGGTGCCCGCGACGACCAATTCGACCGGGCAATGGGTACTAGGACTATTCGCCATCCAGTCCTGGAGGTTGGTAATGCTGTAGTAAAGCGGGGAAAATGTGGAGTTGAGATCTCCGGCTTCGCTGCTTCCGTTCGAGGCGGTGAGCGGTATACCGTAAGTCGCAAGGTTGACACCCGCAACGAAATTCGAATAAAAGTCGGCATTCTTGCCCTGACTCTTTGGGGTTGCCAGGGCGCCGGCCGGGACGGTGCACGAGGTGTTACCCTGGGCCCATGCGGGAGCGGCAAAGAAACAGAAGGCCGCCAGGACCGCGATGCGGCGAACGCGCTGGCCGCGCGCGGGAAAGTCTTGGAGTGGCATTTTTAGGAGATACGGTAACACAGAAACGCCGCGAGCGATTAGGGAAACAAGTTGCGCCGGTCATACAGACCCGTCACTTTCTCATTTGAGTTCCCGGCTATACTTTTGCAGGCCTCGATACGTCCGCCGTTTTTCAAGTAATCGCCGATGCCGGTGGCCGGGAAGGTGTGGCGCCCAGACCAGAGACAATCATACCTCACTGCCGGTATTCGCCGTCCGCGCACTGCTCCGCGAGCAAAAAGCTGTAAGGGCCGCAACACCACGCGATGCGATTTTGAGGACTGCCCCAGCTCCGTGTGCGCCAATATCGTCGAACTATACACCAGCCGGGCCGGTGCCAGCGACATCTTCGGCCGTACACGGTACTGGGCCGGTCAGCTATGCAGCGCGCATTGCGTCTGGTTGCCGCGAGGCGCGCTAAGAACATAGCTGGCCACGAAGGTAGAGATTCTCAGCCTCGCGTTAGAGGCCGATATTGCCTTGCAACGCGGCACACCGCCAGCTCTCCAGGTCACACCGTCAGCCGCGGCGTCTTCTCCATCGACTCATCGAACCGGCTAGGCCTCTCGAAGTAGCTCGGTGCGGTACAAGGGTGCGAGCGCTTTCGCTTTCTCCAGGAAGGCGGCCTGCTCGTTTTCGTCCAGCTTCGGCGGGGGCGTGGTACGCGTGGCGACCGGTACCCCAACCTCTATGAAGAATCTCTCCTGCCCCGCGGGAGAGCAGATACAGAGCATGCGTACCGGCCTGGTGGAAGCGTTGTGAAACTGGTGTGGAGCGTTGGCGGGGATGTTTAGTGTGTCGCCAGTGCGCGCCACCAGCTCCTGGCCACGGAAGGTCGCTTCCATCTCACCTTCGAGCAGGATAAAGGTCTCCTCGAAGTCATGCCGATGCAGTGGAGGCCCGCCGCCTGGCGGGATATGCATATCGATTATGCAGAAGCGTCCATTGGTTTCGTCGCCCGTCACGGTGACGGTATAGGTATCGCCGACCAAGCCGATGTGCGGGAGGTTTTGATCTATGTCCGGTTGCGCCAGCGTGAGCTTGCGTTTGGAATCGTCTGGTGGGATGGTTGGCAGAGCGGTCGACATTTCGTTCTCCTGTTGTAATGTTGTCTCTCGCCGTGGCTTCGTTTGAGGCTACTCACACACTTGCAATGCCTGGCGGTTTCGGCCGGCTAAGTGCGGGGAACTGCGCGGAACGAGGGGCCTCGTCACGGGCGCAACCCACACGACCAGAATAGTCGATTTGCAGCCGCGGCGCCAGCTCTTTGGCAGCGCCAAACGAACCCAGGAAGCTGGCAAGTTTCAAGAGACGGCCGAAAAGCGGAGGGGCCTCGCAGAGCCCCACGGCGGACTCGAATCGGCATGGAGAAGCGTGAGCCGCTTCAGCGCGTGTACTACTTCAATCGCGGCAGGTGCTCCGGTGCGACGAGGAGGCGAATGGAGCGGGCCTGCCCAGGTTTCTTTTCGATAAGCCCGCTGCGCTCCAGGGTCTTGATCATATCGTGGATCGCCGGAGGGGAAACCCGGAAGTAGTACTGCAGGTCCGACTCCGCTGGAGGGCAGCGGTGGATCTTGGTGTAGTTGTGGATGAATGCCAGATACTGACCCTGTCTTTCGGTGAATGGCGGTACCACGGACGGATCGAGTTTCGGCGCCGGATCGATCTTTACCTCGAACGCGTCCTCGCCAAGGCTCTGGAAGACGTGGACATGGAGAATGTAAACCCTTCCGTCGATCACCGTGCGAACGGGCTTTTTGGCGGCGGCGTAGAGATTGGCGCGCAACTCCTTCGCATCGGTGCTGGAGTCCTCGAAATTCGCGATCCGTGTGCGTGCGTCGTCGATTTGTGCGAACGCCCTTTGCCGGCCGTCCTTGCGCTCCGTCTCAAACGATTGAGCGCTGAATGACATTGCATGGCCGCATAGCTGTTCGAGCAATGTTACCGGTTTGCCCATACGTTAAGAATAGCGAAAAGCCGCGTAGGGAAAAGCGCCCGCCGCCCCGCCAATTGAGATCCCTGGGTTACGGCGTGAGATGTGGCACCGGCCACGCTGTTAACCAATTGCCGGTGCGGAAGAGACAAATGGAAGACCGGAGGCTGGAAGGCCCCCAGTTTTCGGCCCCCAAACCAAGGACACACCCCGGCCGCGTTGCCTGGGCAGCCTTAACGTTGGGCTGCTTGGCACGTCCCCGGGCAACGCCCAATTCCTGGCTGGGCCGGCTGGGGCCATGAAAAAGGCCAGGGTCGCGCCCATGCGCTCGCCCCTGGCCCTGATTCGATTCGTCGTTGATGTGGTTGGTTTTAAGATACCCCCGCCAACTGAAAAGTCGCAGTGAAGATCGTGTCCGCCGGCGCGCCAGCCGCGTTGTAGCAGTGCACGTACACCGTGGTCGTCGTGGACGTGCTTACCCACTCGTCCGTGCCGCAATAATTGCCTGGAGCGTCATAGGCCGTCACGATTACGGTACTGGATGTCCACGTGTCTTCTACGTTCATGGTCCACGTGTAGGATCCCTTGCCAATGCGCTGGGCGAGCATTTCCTCGCCGTCTATGGCGATGCTGAAAGTCGTGCTGACATCGTAAGGATTGTTGTCCTTGTCCTTGTTTGCCCAAATCGCGCCGCCGTTGCCCGAACCCACGCCGTAACCGGCGGTATCGAATATCGAGTAAACCAGCGAGAATTCCTCGTCCGTCGCCACACCGGCTCCATTGGTGCAATTCACGTACACAATGGTGCCCGAGCTGAGGCTGCCCCAATCCGTCACCTGGCAGTGCGCCGCTGTGATGGCGAAAGCGGTGACGATCACCGTGCCGCCGGGTTGGGTCAGGTATGGTAAAGTCGCGACATAGTTGCCCGCGCTGGAGCGCACGATCGTATTGGTGCCTCCGGCCGGATTGAACTGATAATCCAGGTCCGGCGTGTAACTGGACGCCGTAGGTTGGTTGGCCCACAAGAATGCCACGGTCGGCGTGGTCGGATCGCTGTGAGTGCGCGCCTGGTAAAGCGCCGTGAAGCTATGGTCGTCAGGATAGCCGGCTTTGTCGAAGCAGACGACATCTACCTCGACATCGGTATCGTTCGACGAAAACCAGCCTCCCACGCTGCAGAAGTTCGGACCGGTACCTTGGCCGCTGGCCACCGCGTTGCTGTTGAGCCCGTTGCCGAGACCGGCGAAGATGACACTGTAATTACCGATGGCTTTGCGAGTGACGCTGACTGCGCCACCGGACGAATTGTAGCTATAGGCCGTGTCCGGCGTTGTAGTGCCCGCGGTAGTTGGGTTATTGTTCCAGACGAACCCGATGGCTTGGGCGAAGACTTGCGGAGCGCCCAGCAGCACAAGGGCTGCCATCGCCGTAAGTGGGCCTGCGCGCCTGCGCGCTTTTTTTAATGTTTCACGATGCGATCGCTGCGTTAGTTCAGACATTGCTTGATTCTCCTTTTGAGGTTGGGTGTTTTCTTCGAGTGGTTCGAAGGCCCCTCCACCAGGTAAAGCGGAAAATCGCTGGAGAATTTTCGTGAATCGTTGCGAAATCCATGGCGACGGGGCGAGCGAAGTTCGCCCAACACAGGCTGAAGCCTGTGCTACCAGCGGGGCTCAAGCCCCGCGACGGCGAGCGTAGCTCGCCCCTGGAGATTCTAAATTTTGTCCGCCGTAGTGGGGCAGGCTCGCAGCCTGCGCGGGCCTCGCAGGCCCGCTCTTCGGCGAGCGTAGCTCGCCCAACACAGGCTGAAGCCTATGCCACCAAGCTCAGCAAGAAGCCCGGCGGAACTTCGCGGCAGGCGGCCTACGAGGCCGCCGCAGGCTGCGAGCCTGCCCCACCAAAAGGCCAAAGTCCAGACACAGGCTGAAGCCTGTGCTACCAGCGGGGCTCAAGCCCGCCCCCCCCACGGCGTAGAGAATTGAGTTCGGCGCGCGGGGCGGCGGGATTCGCGAGGCGGGGTTCCGGATAAGGCCTGGGCGGCTGGGCCTTAGCGCCGCTGCATGGTGTCCCGATAGGTTTCTACGTTTCCCAGCCCTCGACTGCGGGCCGGCACGCGCCACAAGAAATTTTCGCCGCGTCCCAAAAATACGCTAGCGGTTTTCGCACTACAGGATGAGCGGGTATCGACACCGCTTTTGAACTCCCGGAAGGAAACGACCGTATGAGCAAGCTAAAATCTATAACCAAAGTCCTGCGCGCCACCCTGCTAGGTGCATCCGCGGCAGCCGCCCTACTGGCACAGACACCGCCCTGGCAACTGACCACGCTGACCAGTTTCGTTCCGATTGGCGACGGTGCGGGCGAGCACCCGCTTTCGGGTGTCGCCGCCGGCAAAAACGGAGATATCTACGGTACGACCACTCTAACCGGTTTTGGCGCCGGATACGGAGTGGTTTACCAATTGGTGCCTCCGGCATCGCCTGGCGGCGCTTGGACCGAGAATCCGCGCTATACCTTCGAAGATATCGAAGGGACCGGGCTTGTCGGGATGGCGCCCGTGGGAGGTCTTGTAATCGGCGACAATGGCGTTTTTTACGGCACCACGTCCGAAAGCTTATCCGGTTATGGCATAGTGTTCTCGCTGACGCCCACGCCAGGCGACTATAGTTGGCCTATCCGGGTGCTCCATACTTTCGCCGGGGGCGCCGATGGCGCCAGTCCGCAGTCCACCATGGCGATAGGCAAGGGAGGTGTGCTCTATGGCACCACGTTCTACGGCGGAACTGGAAAATGCGTCAACTACGAGCTGCCCGCGGGCTGCGGCACGGTATTTTCCTTGACCCCGCCTGAATCGCCGGGCGGCGATTGGACGGAGGCCGTGCTCTACTCATTCACGGGCGGCTCCGACGGGGCGCAGCCCAGTGGAGTGACGCTGAACTCCGACGGCGTCGTCTATGGCACGACCCTTATCCACGGCACCCGGCGGGGTTGTCTTGGCCCGGGCTGCGGAACCGTGTTCTCGCTGACTCCGCCCGCCTCACCCGGAGGCTCTTGGGCACAAAATACACTTTACCGGTTCACAGGCCCTCCGCACGATGGGGGGCGCCCGCAGGCCGGTGTAGCGATCGGCGGAGGCGTGCTCTATGGCACCTGCTCCCTGGGCGGACAAAGTGAGGGAAATTTTGCAAGTTTCGGAACGGTGTTCTCGCTGACACCGCCGGCCGGAGACTCCTCAGGTCTCTGGAGCGAGACTATCCTCTATAACTTCCTCGGTCCCGATGAGGGGATTGGCATCCCTGGCATACCCATGGGACTCACCCTCGCTGCCAACGGCGTACTCTACGGCGTCACTCAATCGGGCGGTCCCGAGGGCGAGGGCACCGTATTCTCGTTGACACCGCCCGCGGTGCTTGGGAAACCGTGGACTCACCAAGTCCTTCACGATTTCACCGGCGGCGATGACGGAGGCGTACCCGTCGGAAGTCTTATAATCGGCGACGGCGTGCTTTACGGCACAAGCAGCCAGGGCGGCAGCGAGCTTGCTGGAACGGTATTTCAATTGAAGCCGTAAGCGTCGCGCGAATCCGGCCTGCGTACCGGGTAGCACAGGCTTCAGCCGGTAGGCTTCAGCCTGTGTAAGGCAAGCGAAGCTCGCCCCTGGACTTTGGCCATTTGATAGGCCTCGTGGGGCGGCGCCACGCGCCGCCGCGAGCCAAATTAATTAGGCCCCGCTTGGGCGAGCGAAGCTCGCCCCACACAGGCTGAAGCCTGTGCTACCAGCGGGGCTGGAGCCCCGCGCCGGCTAAAGCCCGCCCTCCAATTCCAGCTCCCGCAAATGTAGAAACTCCCGGGGCGAGCGAAGCTCGCCCGCAGCCGGCTTTCAGCCGGCCAAAGCGAGCCTGCCCCAGTGGATCGACTATGCTTTGAATATCGGGCTCGACTGCGGCCGCTACTTCCCATGCAGAAAAGCTTCCAGCCGCACGATCGCGGTTTCCGCGTGGTGCGCGCCATCCTCCATCGACGCCACCAGGCGCTGGCCTATTTCCTTGAAAGCGGCTTCCGTGCGGCCGGCCGCATCGGCGATCTTGGTCTCCAGGAACCGGCTGAATGCCACCAGCGCGTTCTGGTTGGCGTTTAGCCCGGGCGCCGGCTCGCCAGGCGTCAATTCGGGGGCCGGAAGCGGACCCGGCGTGTCCCCCCTTGGCGACTGCCGTGCGAGCAGGTATGGGCCGATGCTACGCGCACTCGCCACCCGCGCGCCGAGCGGGCCGAGGGACCACTTGTCGGTCGCGTACTTGAGCAGGCTGGTATGGTCGAAGGTGTCGTGGATGACCTGGCGGTCGAGCCATGGAGAGATCAGCACGGCCGGGACGCGCGGGCCGTACCGATTGAATGCGAACTCCTGGGTATTGGAGTCCGGCGGTATCGCCGGCGGCGGATCGACGTGGTCGTAGAATCCGCCATGCTCATCGTAGAGCAGCACCAGCAAAGTCTTCTGCCACAATTCGCCGTTTTGCCAGATCGCGTTATAGACGTTCGCAATGAGCGCTTCTCCGGCCAGAATATCCGAGGGCGGATGCTGGTCGTTCTGACTCGCGCCGAAATAAGTCGGCTCGATAAATGCGTAGTGCGGAAACTTGTCCGCCGGTCCATTGGCCGCCTCCAGGAACTCTTGCATGCGATGGTAGCGGCCGGGGTAAAGCCACTGCCTGGTCATGACGATGGATTGCGGAAAATCGCCGTAGTAGATTCCCCAATCGATATTCCGCTCGGAGAGCCGCTCATACACGGTCGGCTGGTCGTAGATATGCAGGTTCGGATGGAAGACGCCGTTCGGCATTTTGACGTGGCCGAGGGAGGTGCCGCTGTGGACAAAAAACCGGTTCGGCCAGGTCGGTCCGGGGAGCGACGAAAACCAATGGTCGCACACCGCGAACGAATCGGCCAACGCATGCAGGACGCCGAGGAATCCGTGCGCATAATAGCCCATGATCCCGGCCCGTTGCGGGGGCTGTGTCTGCGGATACTGTTGGGCGAAATCGGAGACGAAACCTTGGCATGGGCCGGCGATTTGCCGGAGCACATCGTCCAACTCATGCTCGGGATCCGGATTCATGCTCCGTTCGGTGGTGGCCGACTCGAAGACCGGATTGGGCACGGGAAAATCGGGGTTCGAGCGCGGGTTGGATAGGTCCACTCCTTCTACGCCCGGGATGGTCCCCAGCATGCGGTCGAAGGAGTTGTTTTCCAGCATCAGTACGACAATATGTTCAATGGGGTCGGCATTGCCCGGCGTCATCGTGGATGGCCTCCTCTGACATCGTCCCAGCGACTATACCAATAATTCCTGGATGTTTGTTTTTTATCGGCGTTCATCGGCGGCCAATATCGGGTTTTGATTTTCGGGCTGGACCGCAGGAAAGGCATTTGGCCGCAGATGAACGCAGATAAACGCAAATAAGACCGGTCGATGTTAACTAACTCTGTCGGCTGTGACATCATCCCAGCAACTATACACAAGAATTTCCAGGATGTAAATGAATTGGGGGTGGCTTCGGGTGAAGTGATCCGTGACCGGGTGATTCAGGTCGGCTGTTCCCCGCGCTTTGTGGCATCGAACTTTCACATTCTGCGGTTAACAACACCCCGTGGTTAACGGGGCCGCCGTATTTTGGGGATTGGGCGGCATAGCCGGAAAGGATGCTGGCAACGGCCTCGATTTGAGGATCTCGATGGCCGTTTCCGGCACCCTGGCAGCCTATTGTCCGTCTCCGCTGCATGGTTCTTCGCAGAGATCCGCGATACTTCTTTCATCTAAAGGTTCGCGTTTTCAACAGTAGCGACGTTTACAAACATTTGCAGTCCGGCGTGGCAGGGTAGCGTCCAATGAACTGGAGGTAGAGAGATGTTGAAAAAGGTTGGACTTGCAACTCTGGCGCTGGCAGGGCTGATGGCGTTCACCGGCCCGAAGGCCGATGCGGCCGTACGGATCGGAGTCGGGGTTGGAGTGCCGGCTTACACTTACCCGTACGCGACCCCGTATGCTTACCCTTATCGTTATCCGTACCAGGCTTACGGCCCTTACGCTTATAGTTATCCCTACGTCGGCCCCACGATAGGGCTTGGCTTCGGCTATGGAGGCTGGGGCTACGGCGGCTATGGTTATCGGGGTGGCGGAGTATATCGCGGCGGTGGGGTGTATCGTGGCGGCGGCTATGTGGGTGGAGGTTTTCACGGAGGCGGTTTCCATGCTGGAGGCCACGCCGGAGGGCGGCGGTAGTCTGCCTAGCAGGGGGCGGCGCCATCCGCCGCCAGCCCGCGGGCCATCAAAACCACTCGCTCCGATAGGCCACCCACCAGCTTATGCAGAATATTGGAATGGTGGCGCCCAGCGCCCACCAAATCGGCAACGCGAAATCGGCGATTAGCCCAAGGAAGATGAAAGTGACCCAGAAAATCTTTCGCTGCATTGGATTTGGCTCGGGTGGTGCTTGTCTCAGCATAGCGCCGCCCACGCCGCCGTACCTGTGGGATCGCGGTTGAACATTCGAGAGGTACCTGGATGAACCCGTGCGCCGGCCAGCGTCTCGCCGGCCATCCGCCCGCCGCGCTAGGGCGGGCGTGGTCATCGCTGCGAGGAGTGTGCGCGCCGGAACGATGGTGGGAGATGCGTGGAGCACTCGACCTGCCGGCCGAAGTTGGGCGAGCCCTTGCCGAGTGAAGCTAGCGCATCGCGGGCCGCGGGCTGATAGCATCGAAGGGATGCGAGACCTGTTGAACCAGACGGCGGAGATAGCCGCGCGCTACCTGGAGAGTTTGGACGAACGTGGCGTAGCACCGACCCCGGAGGCACTGGCGCGGCTGGTGGAACTGGACCAACCGCTGCAGGAGGACCCGCGGAACGCGGCGGCCGTTCTTGAGACGCTTGATCGCATCGGTTCGCCGGCGACCATGGGGATGGCTGGACGGCGATACTTCGGCTTCGTCATCGGTGGCTCGCTGCCAGCGGCGCTAGCGGCGAACTGGCTGGCCGGCGCTTGGGACCAAAACCCAGGACTGTTCGCCGCGTCGCCCATCGGGACCGTGCTGGAGGAGGTCTCGCTGCGCTGGCTGCTAGACGTGCTGCAGTTGCCGGCCGAATCGGGTGGGGCGTTCGTGACCGGCGCGACCGTGGCGAACTTCACGGCGCTGGCAGCCGCCCGGCACGCCGTATTGCAGCGCTTCGGATGGGACGTGGAGTCCGACGGGCTGTTCGGCGCGCCGCCGGTGACGGTGGTGGTGGGAGGCGAGGCCCATCCATCGGTCATCAAAGCGCTGGGGATGCTCGGCTTGGGGCGCTCGCGCGTGGTCCGGGTGCCGGTGGACGGCCAGGGACGGATGCGCGCCGAGGAGATGGCGCCGCTCGGCGGACCGGCGATCGTGTGCCTGCAGGCCGGCAACGTGAATACGGGCGCATTCGACCCTGCCGCGGAAATCTGTGCGCGCGCCCACGCCGGCGGCGCATGGGTGCACGTTGACGGCGCCTTCGGCCTTTGGGCAGCGGCGAGTCGCCGATATGCACACCTCGTGGAGGGCGTAGCGGGCGCTGACTCATGGGCAACCGACGCGCACAAGTGGCTAAATGTACCTTACGACAGCGGCCTAGCATTTGTCCGCGACTCTGTGGCGCTGAAGCGGGCCATGTCGCTGACCGCGGCGTATCTGCCGCAGGGCGGGCATCGCGAGCCTTCGCAATACACTCCGGAGCTTTCCCGGCGGGCACGCGGCGTCGAGATCTGGGCGGCGTTGTGCTCTTTAGGCCGGAACGGGCTAAGCGATCTGATCGAGCGGAACTGTCGCCTAGCGCACCGTTTCGCAGTCGAGTTGCAGGGCGTTGGCGGAGAAATTCTGAATGAAGTGGTGCTCAACCAAGTTTTGGTCTCTTTCGGCGACGCCGCCCGAACCCGGCTGGTGATCGAGCGAGTGCAGCAAGACGGCACCTGTTGGTGCGGCCCCACGGAGTGGCAAGGCCGTACGGCGATGCGCATCAGTGTATCTTCATGGGCGACGCGGGATGAAGACGTGGACCGCAGCGTGGCAGCAATTCTGCGGGCGGCAAAAGATTAGTCCCTAGGGAGGAGATACGAGGCACCGCGGCCGGCGTCGGCCCGATGGCCATCGCCGCCGGTCATCGCGCCGCGCCAAAGTGCCGCCCATGCCGCGCTGCGGGCTGCGCCGGTCCGAGCGGCGCTTGCGATTCAGTTCGCAGAGCCGTAGCCCAGTTGCGCTGCGCCCAGGAGCAGGCGCCTGGTGCCCAAGTAGGCCCGGTGGGCGTCATTCTCGACAATCCCCTGAGACAGCAGCGCGAAGCGCTCTCTGAAGGTCAGTGGTTCCGCAGTGCATTCCGCCAACATTGTGGATGTCTTCTCAACCTGAACAAAGTAGGTTTGCATAGCAGTTACGCAGTCTGCATGCATCTCCAAGAATTCCGCACGGTTCATTCGATGCCGCCCTTCGATTGGCATCCCGATTATACCTTTTGCCCACGAACGCCGCACAAACAGGAAGGCTCCGGTCTTGGACATCGTCCCGCTGCCGAATCGCGTCGCCCATCCGCCCGCTGGCGGGTCGCGGCGAAGGATGACCTCCCGGCGCTCTCTTTTGTTATGAAAAAAGGCTTTTCTCATCTGTTTGCCCGTTGAATCTATACTATACAAGCATGGCGCATTCCACTCAGCGATGCCAGCTCGGGGGTAGTGATGTCATAGGACCGCACTACCAGTTGGGGGTGCTGGCAGTGCTATTTCTTGTGCGCTTAGCCGCTGGAGGGTGCCAGAAAACATACTGACGCACAATCCCGAGGCGGAGTAGCTTCTGCAAAGAAGACGCTTACCATGGTAAACGCACACGCTTGCCAAATCATCGGCACGCCGATGTTGATACCGCTCGCGCTTGCGGCCAGAGGCCAGGCGCAGCCTCGCCAGGAGGGCCACACGAGGGTCCTTACACAGGTGGCTGAAGTACGGTCCCTTACGGCGACCCAGGCCAGCCAGCCGTATCCCATCCATTTGAAGGGAGTCATCACCTACCACTCGCCGGAATACCTGGTAACGTTCTTCCAGGATCGGACGGCTGGAATTTTTCTCTTTCCAAGCGCCGATTCGGGGATCGCCGTTGGTGACTTGGTGCGAGAATCCAAGTGGTTGGACATGCAAGCCCGCCCTCACCGTGGTTGTGCAATGGAAGCCGGGACAAGCCCCAGCAGAACCATGAAAACCAGGATCTCCGAGTGCCTCGGTTGGCGTAGATCTTCAACCAGGCGGGCAAATTGCCTTTTGACAACTGGTGTAGAACTACAGTTTTCCAATATACTGACGAACTAGTGGGAGCGTCTTCGGACGAACGGCAAATCCGAGGTTATGATCGACTGCCGTTGGGCGGAAGCGAGGGCCGATGAAGCGTGTAGTCTTCGTGGATGACGAACAAACGGTCCTTGACAGTCTGAAACTCGTGTTCTATCCGCTGCGGCATGAGTGGCAGATGGCTTTCGCCACCAGTGGCCGCCAAGCATTGGATCTGCTGGACCAATCCGACTGCGATGTCCTGGTCACGGACTTGCGGATGCCCGGGATGAGCGGACTCGAATTGCTGGCGAGGGTGGTGAACCTGCATCCCCGGGTCGTACGGATGGTCCTGTCCGACAACGCAGATCAGGAGATCGCCGCGCGTTCGGCCAGTCTGGCCCATTATTTTCTGGTGAAGCCATGTGATGCCGCGACACTCCGAGCTGCGATCGAGCGTGCCTTCAGTCTGAGGACTGTGCTCGATGCTCCGGCGATGAGGCAACTGGTCTCGGGTCTACGGACCTTACCCTCAGTACCATCGGTGTATCTGCGGTTGATGGAGGTATTCGGGTCTCCCGACGTATCGCCCAAGGAGATTGCAGAGGTTATCGGCCAGGATATGATCATGACTGCCAAAGTTCTGCAGTTGGTGAATTCGGCGTGTTTCGGAATTAAGCGGCAGATCGCCAATCCAACCCAGGCGGTGATCTACCTGGGTGCGGAGATCGTGCGGCAGCTCGTGCTGGTGGCCTCGACATTTAGCGCATTCCACCAGCCGAGCGTGCGCCGTTTTTCCATTCAGCGGCTGCAGGATCACAGCCTGGCAGTCGGCGGCCTGGCGCGGCGCATTGCGCAGTCGCTGGACCTCTCAGCGGCGGCGGTGGATTATGCTTTCGTGGGCGGGTTGCTGCACGACGTCGGCAAGCTGCTGCTGGCGTGCAATTACCCGGAGAAGTACGACGAAGCGCTACGTCATGCCAGCGAAGAGCGCATTCCCGATAGCGTGGCGGAAGTGCAAGCCTTTGGAACCACGCACGCGGAAGTCGGCACATACCTGTTGTGGTCTTGGGCGCTCCCCGATCCCGTCGCTGAAGTCGTTCTTCGGCACCATGAATTTCCAACCGATCCAGCGTGCGTGTCGAACCCCGCGGTTGCGGTTCACGTGGCCGACGCCTTGGTCAATGGCGGATTAGACGAAGCCAAAGTGGTGTGTCTCACTCAGGTCGGCCTCGGTGGCAAGCTGGCTGGTTGGCAACAACTGACCGGGACAGCGGGGCGCGGAAAGCAGTCGCATGTCGAAGCGCATCCTTTTTGGAGACGACCATCTTCGGCTCTGGCGTAGTTGCCGCTCCATTCGCCCTCCATGCCGTTCTTCGCGCACGGAATTCTCCAATTCTCGACGTGAGGTACGGCTATGTCCTCCGTCCCGACGTAGTAGAGGTTGTCCATGATGCGATACACCGGGAAGGGGCTGTTTCCCTCGTGTGGCGTTTGTGCGAAAGCGGCGGAGGCCATTGCGAGGGCGAGAAGGAGGCGGAAGCGGTTCACGATTAATTATAGGGGAGCGGACCGGTGGAGCTGGGGCGCAACGACTACCGGTTTAGCCGGGTTGCCCGGCGCGCAGCGCTCGTCCCCGCAGCAGCAAATCGAAGAGCGGCAGGAGGTTGCTTTTCAGTATGTAAGCGCAGCACCCGGCAGCCGCCGCAAGTTGGCGCAGATGTACATTGTCGAAGGCAGTAACAATCACGACGTGTGCCTGCGGATCCGCCGCCAGGATCGCACGCGTGGCGGCTATGCCGTCCATCCCGGGAAGCTGGAGATCCATAAGCACATAATCCGCGGGACGGTCCCGGTACGCGGCAATGGCGCTGCCGGCGTCGGCGCATTCGCGAATCTCTTCCGCGTAGCCAGCTACCAGGTTTCCAATCATCCGTCGCATCGGCTCGTGGTCTTCCACGATCAGGATAGTCATAACGGGTTTCGCCGGCGCCCTGAGCAAGCGGCCGCTTGGCCGCATCGCTGCGCTGCGTTGCGCGGCCGCTTGCGTCGGGCGTTTCCGGCTCAGGATACTGCCGCTAGTACCCGTTGGCTGGCACGCGCGCGTCTCAGGTGGGCGGCGGCTTCCGGCACGTGGGCGCGTTGCGCTTCGCCCAGTGCGGACCGCAGTTCCTCAGCGCTCGCCGGCGCAGCCTGAAGCATACGGATGAAAGCAAGGTACGCGGGTTTGTCAACGTGTGGCGCCTCCACCACGGCTTGAACCAGGCGCTGGGCGCTGTCCGGGTTCTTGACCGCCTCTAAGGCGAAATGAAGGGCGCCCGTGCTTCTTGCGTTCGTTCTCCGGATGGCGTCGGCTAGCTCGCGCGGTAAAGTGCCCAGAACAAGCTCCACCGGCTGATTGAAGTGATAAGATCCCAGTGCATAGCAGATCTTCCAAGGGCTGGAGCCGCCTCCGATCGTGTCGAGCACCTCCTGGTTCGCCCTCAACTCGTTGGGATCCGTGGGCCAAACCACGTGGTTGTTCGCATCGCGCACAATCAGCTCGTTCTGCAGGTCCGCCGCCCATTGCGGGTTCTCCCGAAGCTGGTAGGTATTATACGAATAGTCTACGTAGCTAGCCGGGGCGTGTACGTTGCCGAGCGTGCCCACATCCGTAAAGACCCCTTGCCGGTCTCCCACCGCCCCGCTCCAGGAGACTTTCAGCTTCAACTGAACGCCGAATAGAGCCTTACCCTTACCCAGACAAGCGCCATCGAAAGCAGGTCCGGCCATGGCTTTGACGTCCACCATCAACGAATGTGTGAAGCGTTCGACGGTGTACGAGTTGTACGTTTCCCCGACCTTTCCTCCACCGGCCGACCAGGAGTTCGTGATGTAAGGTTTGGATCCCGTCGCTGTATCGAACGAGATCACGGCGTTCTGTGCGAGCGCTTCCTGCTCGTCCGCGGTCAGTACATAGCTCAGCAGGTCGCCCGGATATGGCTCCGCGTGCGGATTCATGACGTAGGGCATTACCGAGACGGCCGGGTTAAGCGGAGTGATCTGGATGTACTGCACGGAATTGGGAACGGGCTGCGAATTGGCGTCCACGAAGTCGTACACAAACCCAGTGGCATCCGCACCGAAAAAGAACGCGGCTCCGTCGGCTTGCGGCGCCAGCACCGTTTGGCCCTTGACCACCGCCTCCTCCAGGGAAAGCGTTTGTTGATAGGTAGTGGTCGTGGTCACGGTTGTGCTTGTCTCGCTGACGTAGCCGTAACCCGCGCTGAACTCAAACGAGCCAGCCACTGACTCGCCTTGCGCCTCCACTTTGGCCACGAGGGCCGCGCTCACGTCCACGCTCACCATGCTGGTTTTCTCCAGGGCAAACGTAATTGAGGTGGTTCCCTGATTGGCGGCGGCCGGGTTACGCGGATCGTACTTGGCGTTCAGGTTGATGTTTTCGATCGGAATGGGCGGCGGGCCCTCGACGATTCCAACCAACAGTTTCCTTGCGGGAGTCACTTGGCCCAGACCTGTGCGGCGCATGACACCATACGGCTGGGTAGCGTAGCCGAGGGTGGTCGAAGGGTCGTGGCCCGCGGTCGCCAGGCGCAGATAAACCCGGTCGACCGGTTGTGTCGCGTTGCGCAGAGACGGGTTCACCGGGCTCCGACTTTCTTGAACGGCTCCGGGGAGGTAGGTTATAGCCACGATACCGTCCGGCACGGGAGCCGCGAGCTCGGTCCAAACGGCCGCCGCCGTGCGTGCCCAAAGGCGCGGCGTGTACGTCACGATGCCGGGATTGGTAGTGTGCTGGGCTTGCGCGGCAGACGCGAATAGACGGCCATCCGGCGCCTTGCTCAGCTTCAGGCTAAACAAAGGAGCCCCGGACGCGTTCGCCAGGGGACCCGGCCAGACCGCCCCTTTGACGTCGAGCGACGGACGCCCGTCGATCATCCGGACCGGAATCTCTCCGACGATCGGGTTGATCGAGATGCCGCCGCCGTCAGTGAGTTCAAACAAACACACCAGAGAAAGGGGAGTTGGTTGGTCGGGCGCCGCCTGCGGGCTCAACGCTGTTACGAACTCAAACGAGAGATCCGCGAGCGCGGCGTTATCCGGCGACAGTGAGCCGATGGGGAGCGGAACATCGATCTGCGTGATGGCCGCGGCAGAATCGAGTTGACCCCACGGCAGAAAGAAAAACCGCGCCGCCGGGACAGCGCTACCGCCGCTGGTGAGCGCTCCGACCGCAATGCCATAATCGAAGGCCGACACCCAAACCAGGTTGTAGCCGGCCAACGCCAGCGCGGACGCCGCCCCCCCGAGAGGTTTCATGGCGGAAGTCAGGACCGAGAAATAATAGATGGCCTGCAGGGTCTGGCCGTCACCCGCCGGCAGGAAGGCTAGCAGGTCCGGACTTGCCGCAAGGCCTGGCGGTATGGATACCAACAGAGGCGCGGGATTCATCGCGACATAAGGCGCCGGCGCCTGAAGCGGTACTAAGGTTTTCAAGACCAGATCTGAAGTTGCGCTTCCGGCGGCGAAGCCGGTTTTTCGGTTCCCCAAGGTAAAGAAGACGCGTCCATCGAAGTACGCTGCGTTCGCACCAGTGTTCCATGGGAATCCGCTTAAATTCCAAGAACCGTTGTTTGGCATATTTGTTTTTTTTGCGCTAAGGCAGGCCGTTTTTCTTCCCCCCTCGCGTCCTTTCAGAAAGAGCATATCTGGTACGGCGGGAGAAGACTATCGCTAAAACCGCGTATTTTGCGTACGCGAAGTTCGGTACTAACTACGTGGATTCGTGTAGAGCTTCAGCGGAGGTCGGCATAGTGCGCGATGGCGAGTTTCATCAACGCGTGCCGGCCGCGCAGTTCGAGCTTGTTGCAGATATTCGCGCGGTGGGTATCCACCGTGCGCGGACTGACATGCAGGATTCCGGCAATTTCGCTACTGGTTTTGTATTCGGCTAATAGGAGGAGCACCTGGCGCTCAGTGGGTGTGAGTTGGGAAATTCCGGCCGCGCCGCCTGCCGGCGTACTCCTGGCGCGTTTCTGCTGCATCAGATATCCGGCCAGGCTCGCGCTGGCATAATAGCGCCCACGCACCACTTCGTCGATGCATTGAGCGATTTCGACCGAGGCGGTGTCTTTAAGAACGTAGCCATTTGCTCCGACCGCCAGAGCCTTCTCGAAAAACTCAGGTTCCCGGTGAATGGTGAGGAAAACGATGAGGAGGTCCGGCAACTCCCGATGCAGTTGCTCCGCAAGCCTTAAGCCATCCAGGCCGGGCATGCTGATATCCAAGACTACAACCTTCGGCCTGAGGGCATGGATCTGTTTCAGGGCGGCCCGGCCGTCTCCGGCCTCCGCCACCACTTTGAAGCTGGACTGTTTTTCAATGATAGTGCGCAAGCCCTGCCGTACCACCGGGTGATCGTCCACTATGACGATGCTGACGACACCGATGCCGTCCGTCATTTCCCGGCGCTCCCGGCTACCGTCACGCTGATTGCGGTGCCTTCCCCTGGCGTCGAATGGATCGTCAGATGGGCTCCCAGCAGCTTGGCCCTTTCGGTCATGCCCCTAAGTCCCAAACCGGCCTGCTCTGCCTGCGCAGCCAGGTGGAATCCGCTGCCGTTGTCCGTGACCAGCATCGACAAGCCGTCCGGGCGCCGCACCGACTTCGCATGCGCCTCGGTCGCACCGGAGTGTTTCAGGATGTTGTTCACGGCTTCCTGCACGATGCGGTAAAGATAAATCTCATTGTCGCGCGATAGCACGCCATCGATGTCCTCGATGCGAACCGTGAACCGGATCGTGGCAGCTCGCGCCGCATTCGCAATCATCGCCTCAATGGCCTTGGAGAGCCCCAACCGATCCAGGTGGTACGGACGAAGATCGTAGGCGATATCGCGTACCTCGGTCAACGCTTCATCCGCGGCGTTTACGATTTCCTCCATTTGTTCAAAAGCCCTTACCGCATCGCGCTGTCCGGTGAGGCTGACGAGGGCCCGGTTCTTGATAATCGCCAAGGTCTGGCCCAACGAATCGTGCAGTTCGGCGGCAATCCGCTGGCGCTCGGTTTCTTGCGATTCAATTAGCCGGCGGGAGAATTTCCACTGTTCCAAAGCGGCCTGCCGGTACGCCTGGACTCGTCTTCGATACAGTCCGGCTATGGACATGGCAAGCGCAAGGGCCACGATGGAACGAAACCACCAGGTCACCCAAAACGCCGGCTTGACGATCACTGCCAGGCGGGTTTCCGCCGCGTTCCAGACGCCATCGCCATTTGCCGCAGTCAGCCGGAATTCGAATTTACCAGGGGGCAGATGACTATAAAACGCGGACCGGCGCGTGCCGGCCTCGATCCAGTCCCGCTGCAAATCAGCCAGGCGATAGCGGAAGCGCACGGCCTCGGGCGCGGCGAAGTTAAGGCCCGTATAGCGAATCTCGAGCTCTGCCGCGCTGGGCGGCAGTTCCAGCGCCCGGGTGGGATCTACGGGCTGAAGGTCCACCAGGATCTGTTCGATCACCACGGGCGGGGGCGGCTGGTTGGTCCGCAGTTCGCCTGGCGCCAGCACGGCGACACCCTCTTGGGTGGGGAACCACAACGCACCGCCGCGAGTTTGCCAACCGGCCGGACTGGCGCCGCCATTCGTTTCGCGGTTCCGCATCCCTTCGGACACGCCGAATGAACGGGCTGACGCGATCTGGCCGCCATGCTCGGCAACGCGATCCAGTTCGCGCCGGCTGACGCGGTGAATGCCGCGATTGCCGCTAAGCCACAAGTCGCCGGCCGCGTCCTCCAGAATGCACGATACGATGTTCTCCGGCAGGCCGTTGTGGGAATTGAAGGTTGTGAAATGGCCGTTTTTAAAACGTCCGAGCCCACCTCCGTAGGTGCCTATCCAGGCGGCTCCATCGGAATCGAAGTGGATGGCACGGACGAAGTTGTGCGGCAGTCCGGATTCGCGCGTATAGTTGGTGAAAACTCCACTCGCGAACCGCGAGATTCCGCCCGTGGTGCCAATCCAGAGAGCTCCCGAACTATCCTCGGTCAGAAAGCGGACCTCGTCTTCCACCAGGCCGTCGCGCTTTCGGTAGATGCGAAACCTTCCAGCGTCGAAGACGTTCAGTCCGTCGCCGGTTCCGATCCACAACGTACCTTTGCCGTCGCGATAAATCGAAGTAACCCAGTTATCCGAGAGACCGTCGCGCGCACTTGTGTAGTTGTGAATCGCGCCGTGCGCCAGGTGGGCCAGTCCGCCTCGGGTGCCGATCCAAAGGGAGCCATCCGTGTCTTCCGCCAGAGACCACACGCAGAGGTCGGGAAGGCCTTGCGCAGTGCCATAGATTCGATAGGACCGGCCATCGAAGCGAACGAGTCCTCCGCAGGTGAGTCCGTACCACATGATGCCGTTCAGGTCTTCGAGTACGGGGACCACGTTGTCCGCCGGAAGCTGCCCACCTACTCCGACCATTCTCACTTGCCGTTTCTTCAGACAATTCAATCCGCGGGCGTTCGTTCCGATCCACAGGTTGCCTTCCGCATCTTCTGTGACGGAACGGATATAATCCTCGGTGAGTCCGTCGGCGGTTCCGTATCGTATCCAGGAAGTCGCGTTGGGCCGCCGCCGCCACAAGCCGTCCTTGGCGCCGACCCACAGGCTGTGTCCGGAATCTTCGAAGATGCTGCGGATTTCTCCGCGCAACTGCCGGATTGCCATTCCCGGGATCGGCGTGGCTATGGAGAAACGCCACAAACCGGTACTGGTTCCCGCCCACAGCGTGCCCGATTGATCCGCGTACAGAGATGTGACGGCAGCTTGTGTCGGGCGGAACTCGCTAACCCGGCCACGCTGCAACCGTGCGATTCCGCCATTGGTCCCAATCCACAAGCTGTCACGGCCGCGGGCGAGCGAGAGCATGTCTTGGCCGCTCAGCTCGCGGCTCGGAACGTAAGCCTTGAAATGGCCTGCTTGAAAAGTGGCCAGGCCCTTCCAAGTAGCCGCCCAGAGATTTCCCGCCTCATCCAGGTTGACCGCTCGAATGTAGTCGCTGGGAAGTCCATCGCGAGTGGTATATGCCCTTGTTTCACCTTTGTAGTAACGGATGAGGCCGCTTTCCTGAGTGCCGATCCAAAGGGCGCCTTGACTGTCTTCGCAAAGACCAATAATGCGGTTGCTCCCGATTCCGGGCTTCGTGCTGGCGTCCAGAGTGGTAAACGATAGCCCGTCGAATCGGACCAGTCCGCCGAACGTTGCCAGCCAAAGATACCGATCGTGCGTTTGCGTCAGCGCCAGCACCGAACCCTGTGGCAGGCCTTTGGCGGTTCCCCATGTCTCCACGACGTACTCGGCCCCGAGGCCGTGGGCGCCATCCCACGGTATTGTTCCAGGCGGGATGGCGCCCAACGGTCCGCAACTCGCTGCCGACAAGATCAATATCGCGCCCGAAATCAAATAATTCATAGACGCATAAGTCTAAAACTGGGCAGGTTCTGGCAGAAGGTTGGCCGTTCCCATTCAATCCACTTTGTCCCGTAAGAACAGTATAGTGTCGCGAGCGAGCTATATCGGTGACTTTAAATACAATTCATGCCCAGTCGCCAGAATTGGCGCGAATCATTCGTCGTTATCCCGACGAGGCTGGCCACTCCGGTCAGATCGGTCCGCGGAATCTTGCCGGCCAAACCCACGTTACCTGGACGAGTCCCTCCTCGGGACCCTGGCCGTCCCGTGCATGCCGGGAAGGTTTGGGAGCAAAAGCTGCATATCGTCGTCAGCGTGCCTTTTGGGGTGATTTTGAAAATCGTTCCACCCGCAGATTCTGATCCAGGGCCGGTAGTGTCTCAGGTTCAATCTCGGGATTGGGGAAGCGGGGCGGACCTCGGGTTATTGGCCACACCGACAATGCGGCGCGCAGATAGTGTTCAACCTCACCTCCGCGCGACAGTCGGCTCAAGCTATTCTGAAGAACGTGGGAGGGAGATTTGCAGCATGGCAA
>Ga0181526_10000400_pt1 | contig 46533 bp, 45 predicted proteins | sample PEATcosm2014_Bin_35_FD_119750 | JGI IMG/M metagenome (GOLD analysis project Ga0181526, IMG submission 119750) | Peatland microbial communities from MTU Mesocosm Facility, Houghton, MI, USA - PEATcosm2014_Bin06_30_metaG | ecosystem: Environmental > Terrestrial > Soil > Wetlands > Peat | place...
CACGTCCGCCTACGGTGCTTTCGGCGCCGGTCTCGACCTGGCGCTGTTGATGGCTGCGTCGATGCTGCTGCTCGCCTGCATCATCGCCGCCGTCGGGCTGCGCAAGCTCACGCCGGCAGTCGTCGGCGTCGACCGCAGGCTGCCGGGTGCCAGCGCTCGGCTGGGACCGGACCGACGAGTGCCGCCGGAGTCGCTGAGCAGCCCGGCGCTTGCGAGCGACGAGCGCCACGCCATCGTGGGGGCACCGCCCGTGGTCCCCCCCGGCGGCGACTGAGGCACCCCTCGCCGGCGGGGGCCGCCTCGGGCTGGGGTAGGGCAGGGGCGCCGGGGACCGAGCTGTGACCAGCCGTGCCGCCCAGCCGCTTTCTCACAGGTGAGTCGATCCGAAGATCTGGAGCGCCAGTAGCGACGCTGCCATCGAAACAGGCACGAGGACGATGCCGACCCTGGAGTAGGTGAGAGCCGAAGGCTGCGCTTCCTCCCTGCGGGCCACCCTCATCCACAAGATCGCGGAGAGTGCACCGGTGACGACGAGGTTCGGGCCGAGGTCGAGACCCACGAGGAGGGCCTGCACGTGTGGTGACGGGCTCGACGACAAGAGCACGGCCGCCGGGAGATTGTTGACGAGAGCGGACGTACCGGCGCCGAGCCCGGCGGTCGCCCACGTCCCGAGGGAGCCGACGAGCCGGCCGGGGGCGCCCCACACTCTCGCCATTGTCCCGAGAGAGATGGCGAGCAGGAACAGGCCGCAGAGTGTGAATACGTTGACCGCCGTTCGCACGGTTGCGGTGGCGAGGCGCCGGCGAGCCAGCTGCGCCGCCGCCACTGCGATCCCTACGCCGAGGACCGGCAGGGCCGGATCCTGCAGCACGAGCACGAGCACCGTGGCGGCAAGGACGCCGAGCAGCCCGAGACCCCACGGGATCGGCACGGTGGCGGGCCCCTCGTGCCCTCTGCAGCGCAGCTCGCGCCAACGCCACACGACGAGCGCGGCGGCGGTGACGACGACGGCAGCGACCCAGGCGGGCAGCATGTGCACGGCGAAGGCGCCGCCGTTGGCGCGCCCGTCGAGGACGAGAAGGTTCGTGAGGTTGGAACCGGGTAGCAGCAGCGAAGCCGAATTCGACATGAACACGGCGCCGTACAAGAAGGCCGTCTCGGGTATACGACGCCGGCGGGCGGCATGCAGCAGGATAGGCGTCAGGAAGACAACCGAGGTGTCGAGGTTGAGGATCACGGTGACGGCAGCCACGAGCGACATGAGGGAGCCGAAGAGCACGACCCCGCCGCCGGGAAGCCGGGCGAGACGACCCCCGATCGCCTCGAAGAGCCCGTCGGAAGCTGCCACCACACCGATGAGCAGCAAGCCGGTGACCAGCACGAACGGCGGCCATGTCTGCCGCGCCGCCGCGGGCAGGGCGAAGGCGATGTGGCTCACAACTCCCAGGATCTACCGGCGGGCGACCTCGCACGCGGCCGATCTGCTCCGCGGGCTCCGCTCTGTCAAGGATCCCCCGTCGGCGCTGACCGGCCCTCTTGCCGGGGCGATCCGGCTGTGCCTCAGTGTGCGGGGCGATAGCTGAGGTACACGGCGCCACGAGAGAAATGCCGCGTATCGAGCAGTTCGAAATCACGGCGCATGCCACCGAGTAGCCAGCTCTTGCCCCCGCCCACGACGACTGGGACCACGAACAGGTGCAGCTCGTCAACGAGCCCGGCCTTGATTGCCTCGGCGGCCAGGCCTGAGCCCCCTACCGTCAGGTCGTGCTCGGAGGACGCCTTCAGGTGCCGGACCGCTTGGGCGTCGAAGTCTCGTTCGAGCCGCGTCCTGGCGCTCGAGACCGATTCGAGTGTCCGGGAGTAGACGATCTTCTCCGCCGCCTGCCAGATCGCGGTGAAGTCGCTGACAGCTGCCGGCTGGTCCGCAGTCACCTGGATGGTTTCCCAGTAGAGCATGGTCTCGTACATTCGACGCCCGTACAGGTAGGTGCCGACCGGCCGCTCCAGGTCGTTGACGAAGCTGTGCAACTCCTCGTCCGGGGCGGCCCAGTCGAATTTGCCGTCTCGGTCTTCGACATAGCCGTCGAGTGATGCGATCGCCGAGTAGATGAGTCGTCCCATGAGGGCTACCGACCCGTGGACGCCTTCACGCGGTAGTCGATGAAGGTCGCGAAGGGCGACTGGCGGACCCCGAGGTGCTCGAGTTCCAGCGACTCGGAGAATCCGTCGAACAGGCGCTTCCCGGCGCCCAGGACGACGGGGGCGATGATGATGGTGAGCTCGTCGACCAAGCCTGCGGACAAGGCCTGGACGATGATCTGGGCGCCGCCCATCACGTGGGCCTGCTTGGGGTCGGCTGCCGCCTTGGCCCGCTCGATCGCCTCCGCAAGGCTGCCGACGAAGATGAATTCGTCGCCGGCGGGCTGCTCGTCTGGTCGATGCGTCACCACGAAGAACGGGATGCCCCAGGGGTTCTTGTCGCCCCAGTGCCCAGCGGCCTCGTAGGTGCCCCGACCGGCGACGACCGCACCGTTGCCGCCGAGGGTTTCTTCCAGCCAGACCTTGTCCTCGCCGGTCGGTTGGCCGCGCGTCGGCGACTCGTAGCTCCAAGGACCGCCGAACACCCAGTAGTGCAGGCGTTCGCCGCCGACGCCTAAGCCGCAGCCAGGACCGTCGTTCGGACCCGTGATGTATCCATCGAGGGAGATCGTGATGGCTGCCACCACCTTGCTCATGGGGTCTGGTCTCGCTTTCTCTCCTGGCCGGACGGCATCCATGTTGGGCGTGATCGATCGGTAGACGGTCAGGCCCGGCTGAAATCATCGCTTCCGAGAGGAGCGATCTGGCCCGTGGACAGCTCGGGGCTCAGAGAAACACGTCGTCTTCGTCGTTCTCGGGATCGTCGAGGCGGGCACCGACCTCTTCTGCCTCGACCTCGTCGAGGGGGAGCTGGTCGTCCTCGGACTCGTCGTCGAAATCGATCTCGCTGTCGGCGTCCGGTGAGGCTGCCTCAGGCAGCCCTACCAGCGACCGTACGTCCTCTTCCCCATCTGGCTCGCTCATGACTCTCTCCACGACGTCGGAGATCGGCTGTTCACAGCCGATGACGCGATGCTAGGGGAGAGCCCGAGCCGATGCGCCGGCGACCCAGCAGTGCTCGGACGTGTTCAGCCGCTCAGGGCGACGCCGTCGATCTGAGGCCGGTGACCGGCTCGAAACGCCGCCAGCGTCGACGGGGGAGTGATCACCTCGGCGCTACCCGCCTTCGGTCGGTCCCGGGGCGGTCCGTACCCCCGGCGGCCCCACGGCACGAGGCGGTCCTCCAGCACGAGCACCGGGCGATCGTCGAGGGAGGCGAAGGCGCCGGGAGGCAACGAGGCCCACTGCGCCGGATGCAGGCGCCGCCGATGGGTTCCCCGCACGATGCGCTCGGCGTGCAACTGCCGGTCGATCTCCTTTGCCCAGGGGACGGCGGTCTTGTTGCCGGCGGCCCATGCCTGGCGAAAGGCGTTGTAGTCGCCCCGTCGGCAGAGGGCACAGGGGCGGTGCCCGGCGGCGAAGGCCACCGCCTCGTCGTGAAAGAAGAGCACCGTGAGGTGGGCGTCGGCCCACTGCGGGAGGCGCCAGTCCTTGTACTGCAGAGCGCAGATGATCCAGAGATTGCCGCGGTGGAACCGCACGACGTCGGTGCCCTCGTGCAGGATGCCGCGGTTGCCCAGCCAGCTTCCTCGCAGCGGAATGGCGACGATGTCACCGAGCGGCGTCACGCGGTTGCGCATGGGCGAGCGGGTGGCGCCGGAGCTCGCCCTCGCCTCGTCACCACCGTCCGGGTGGCTCACGCCGGGCGCCGGGCCAAGAGGTACGCCCGCTTCGTGGCGGCTTCCTCCGGATAGGGGACGCGTTCGGCCGCCAGCTCGAGAGCGAAGCCGACCCCTTCCAGCTCGGCCACGATGACCGTCGGCTCGAGAAAGCGAAAGTCGATGTCGACGTCGTGACCCCACCATTCGTCGCGGTGGGAGACCTCCGTTCCGACATGGAAGGAGACGAGCAGGAGGCCACGAGGCCGCAGGACTCGGAGGAGCTCGCCGAAAGCCAAGGGCCGTTCCTCGGGAGCGAGGTGAATGATGGAGTAGAGCGCCACGACGGCTCCGAACTCCCCGTCACCGGCGGGCAGCGAGAGAAGGTCTCCTTCGAGCACTGGCACCTCAGGGTGCAGACGACGTGCGGTCTCGACCATTGCCGGAGAGAGATCGAAGCCGACGCTGGCCGCTCCGTGACCAGCCAGCCATGCCGCCACGTGGCCGGGGCCGCACCCGACGTCGGCAATGGTTGTGGCCGGCTCGGTTTGTTCGACGAGTGCCGCCAGGATGGCTCGATCGAACGGTTTGTAGCGCAGCTCGTCGTCGAGTCGGTCGCCGTAGTCCTGCGCGACGGCGTCGTAGCTCCGGCGCACGGAGTCATGTGGGCGCCTCGCCGTCATCGCCACCGAGCTTGCCACGGCTCAGACATGGGCCGGTTGGGAAACTCCCGGTGGGCGTGCCGGCTCGCTGTCGTACAAGCTGGCGAGCCTCCTCGCCGTCGTGGCCATCCTGCGGCGGAGCTCGGGCGGCCCCAGCACGTCGACCTCGGCGCCGAGCCTCAGGAACTCGCGCTCGGCGTGCTGCAGCGTCTCGATCGGCACCTCTGCCGTTACCCACCCGCCGGCGTCGGCCTCGGACGCCGTTGCATCGATCGCTTCGAGCACGACGACATTGGCCGGATCGCTCAGCATCCGGCGGCCGAGAGGCGAGAGCCGCACGCAGGCGTGTGACCGGTAGAGACGGGAGCGAAACTCCGCCAAGTAGGACGCCCAGTACGCCGCCAGGTCGAAGTCCGCTGGCCGTTCGAAACGCTCCTCCAGCCTGGACAAGCCGGAAATCTGGTTGATCCGGTAGGTCCGCAGCTGTTCGCCGTTGTGCGCCACGACGTACCAGCGGCCGCCCTTCAGCACGACGCCGTAGGGGTCGAGCGTGCGAGTGCGGGCCTGCTTTCCCTGCTCCTGCCAGCTCCGGTAACGCACCTGGATGCGATGCTGGCCCCAGACGGCCTCGGCGACGCCGGCAAGGTGCGGAGAGCCGTCGCCCTGCTGGAACCATCCTGGGGCATCGAGAAGGAAACGCTCCTCGATGCTGGCCGCCCGCTCTGCCAGCTCGGCTGGCAGGGCTGCCTGCAGCTTGAGTTGCACGGCGGCGACGACCGTGCCGAGGCCGAGCTCAGCCGCCGGGCCCGGCATGCCGGCCAGGAAGAGCGCCTCCGCCTCCGAGGCGGTGAAACCGGTGAGCCGCGTCCGGTAGCCCTCGAGCAGCTGGTAGCCCCCGTCCGGGCCGGAATCGCCGTAGATGGGGACGCCGGCATCGTGCAGGGCGCCCACGTCGCGGTAGATGGTCCGCACGGAGACCTCGAGCTCCTCGGCGAGTCGCTCGGCCGTCAGGCGGCCCTTCACCTGCAGGAGCAAGAGGATCGAGAGCAGGCGACTCGCTCGCATATCACTGACAGTAGCTGTCAGGGAGGGGGCGTACGATGAATTCGCAGACGGACGGTGCCGGCCGCCAGAGCGGGTCGGCAGGGAGGGGATCAGAACCATGCCTGGAGGAGTGCCACCGGTCGACAACGAGCGCGAGGGCCTGCTCGCTTACCTCGCCCAGCAGCGAGATGCGGTTCGTATCAGCGCCTACGGTCTCACCGACGACGAGGCCAGGCTGACGCCGACAGCCGGGACGCTCTCGATCGGCGGGCTCGTGAAGCATCTGTCCAACATGGAGCGGGGTTGGATGGACATCATCCTGCAGCGCCGCGGCGAGGCGGGCCAGGAGGACTACGAGGCGAACTTCCGACTGGGCACGGACGAGACGCTGGCCGGTGCCCTGGAGGACTATCGCGACACGGCCGACGCCACGGCCGCCATCGTTGCCGGGATCGCCGATCTCGCCAAAGCCGTGCCCGTTCCGCGCGACCAGCCGTGGTTTCCTCGAGATGTCGAGTCCTGGTCGGTCCGCTGGGTCCTCCTCCACCTCATCGAGGAGACGGCACGTCATGCCGGGCACGCCGACATCGTGCGGGAGGCGATCGACGGTGCCACGTTCTACCCGCTCATGGCTGCCGCGGAGGGGTGGCAGGCCTCTGCCTGGCTGCAGCCGTGGGAGCCGAAGGCGAGGGCGGATCAGCTCGTCTCGTAGTGGCCCTTCGGCCTGCCGCCGCACCGAGCTGGCGTCGCCCCGCTGGCGGAGTCGCCGCTGGGCGTCATGAGAATCGCTCGCCGTTGCCGATTCTGGTGACGGCCTGCGCAAGGCGCTTGGACCGCGTCTCCGGGCGCTTGGCTTCGACGATCCAGCGGGCGTACTCCTTGCGGTGGGTGTAGGCCATGGCAGCGAAGCGGTCGGCCAAACCGGACGCCTCCAGGGCGGCGGTGAGGTCGGCAGGTACCTCGACGCCTCGCTCGGAGTCGTCGCGCTCCACGACGACACGAAGCGTGTCGCCCAGGCCGATGCCGGCTTCGGCACGCACCGACTGCGAGAGGCCGAGGCAGAACGTGCCGTCGCCCATCGGCATGGTGGATCCGCGGTAGCCGGCCTCGTTGAACCACGCCCGCACGGGGAACCGGGCGCGGGTAGCAAAGACGTCGGCCGCCTCGGCGGGCAGGCTCACGCACAGGCCACCACCCCGGCCGCGGGCGACAACGGCGTCGAATTCCATCCTCGGCACGGCAGGAGGCTCGCGAGGACTTAGCGTGGCCACGTGTCCCCGGCTGCCCCCGTCGTCGAGTACCGGCGCGAGTTCGACTTCCCGATCACGCCGGCCGAGATGTGGGCGGCGATCCAGGACGCCGATGCCTTCGAGTCGTGGTGGCCCTGGTTGCGCGATCTCACGATCGAGGGCGGCTCGGTGCGGACGGGCGCCGTGCTGCGCGGCGTCGTCGTTCCCCCGCTGCCGTACCGCATGCGCCTCGAGATAGACCTCGTCCGTTGCCGCCGGCCGAGCCTGATCGATGCCCGCGTGCACGGCGATCTCGAGGGAGATGCCCACCTGCGGTTGCGCCGGGCGGCCTCCGGGACGCGGGCGGAGGTTGCCTGGAGGCTCGAGATGATGCAGAGACCGATGCGCATCGCCAACATGGTGGCCCACCCGCTGCTCGTGCGGGCTCATGACGCCGTCGTCGAGATGACCGTGAGCGGGTTCCGCCGCCAGCTCGTCGCCGCCCTCCGGGAGCAGCCGGATTGAGGTCAGGCGGTTCCGGGCGTGTCAGCCGAGGTGACTCCGGAGGGGCCGGCGACGACGGTGCGACTGCCGACGCATTCGATGATCACACACCCTCCTTTATCAGCCCGGCCGTGAGCATCCACGCCTACTCACCGCCGATGACGCTGTTCACGACGTACGAGGAGACACCCCTCGGCCTCGTTGCCAGCGGGCTGTGTTGGGACGACGACCGGCGGTAGCGGCATCGCCTTGGCGGAGCGAGCGGCGGCGGCTAGAAGAGGCGGCTGGAGGCGAGGGCGGCGCCGGCGCTGAGCGATCGCAGCTTCTCCCAGACAACCGAGGGAGCGACGGCGCCCAACCCGGCGGAGGTCTCGAAGCCACAATCGGTGCCTGCGATCACTTTGCGTGGATCACCGACGGCCTCGGCCAGACGTTGCAACCGGTCTGCCACGACCTCGCGGTGCTCGACGTAGTTGCTCGTGGTATCGATCACACCGGCGACGAGCACCATGTGGTCGGGCAGCGGAGTGCGGGCGAAGCAGCGGTACTCGTGGGCGTGACGGGCATTGGCCATCGAGATGACGAGGGCGCCGACATTCGCTTCGTAGAGGCGCGGGAGGAGGTCGTCGAGGGCGACGTCTCGCGTGTGGGGTCCCTCGTAGTTGCCCCAGCAGACGTGCAGGCGGACGCGAGCGGGGTCGAGGCCGGCAAGAGCGGTGTTGATCGCGCCGACCACGGCTTCCACCCACTCGAGGAAGTCGTCGAGGGGCTGCTCTGCAAAGAGGGTGTGGCGCTCGAGGGCGAGATCGGGCGCGTCGACCTGCAGCAGGAATCCTTGCTCGACGATCACGCGGTACTCGACGGCGAGCGCCGCCGCCACGGCCTGCAGGTACTGCGACCTCGTCGGGTAGTGGCGGTTCTCCATGGCGGCGACGACGATGCCGGGCGAGGCGGCCGTCACGAAGGTCTCGAGGAAGCCCGCCCCCGCCATCATGCGGCACTCCTCAGCTGCTTCCTGGTCGCTTCGGTACGAGACCGGCCCGACGGCCGCCGGCGCCCGCATGAGGTTCACCTGGCCGCGGCGGCGAAGCGGCAGGGCGAGCTCGAGGTAGTCCGGGTGGTCGAGGAGATCGGCCATGAGGCTCCGCTCGCTCGAACCCGAGAAACCCGTCATGCGGTGCTGGACATAGGTGAAGAAGCTCTCGCGGCCCTGCTCGCCGCTGTTGCCGACGTCGATGCCGGCGTCGAGCTGGGCGGCAACGCAGGCGGCCGTGGCGGCTTCGACGGCCTCGCGTAGCTCGACGGCGTCCACCTCCTCGCCTCGGCTGCGCCGCCCGTGCAGCGCCGCCAGCCCGGGTGGCCGCGGGAGGCTGCCTGCGTGCGTCGTGAGGATTCGTGTCTCGCTCGTGCGCATGACCTGGATTCTGGCCTGCCGTCGGGGCAGAGGCGGCGCCTCGACCCCAAGGGCTGACTCGCCGCCGCCGGCGAGGCAGACTGTCAGTACTGCACCGGAGAAGGGACGACCATGGGGACAACGGGGTCCGAGGTCAGAGCCGACGTGATCGGACGAGTCGTGGCGCACGCGTCGAAGCGCCTCACGAGCGAGCAGCTCGACGTCTTCGTCCCGTTTCTCGAGAACTACTACTCGAGGGTCGACCCCACGGATCTGGCGGCGAGGCACGTGCCGGATCTCTACGGAGCCGCCATGTCCCACCTCGGTTTCGGCCACTGCCGCCAACCGGGCGAGCTGCGACTGCGCGCCTATGCCCCAGACGTCGATCGCTACGGCTACGTGTCCCCGCACTCGGTCGTCGAGCTCGTGATCGAGGACATGCCTTTCCTCGTCGACAGCATGACGATGGAGCTGACGCGACATGGTTGCGGGCTGCACCTCGTCGTTCACCCCGTCATGACGGTGCGGCGCAACGGCGACGGCGAGCTCGTCGAAGTCCTCCCGGACGCCCACGAGAACGGCAGCGCCACGGCGATCGACGACGCGAGCGGCCTCAGCAACGAGTCGTTCATGCACATCGAGATCGATCGCGAGACCGACGCCGGCGTCCTCGAGGAGCTGCGCGGTGATCTCGCTCGTGTCATCGGGGACGTCATGGCGGCCGTGCAGGACTGGCAGGCGATGCGGGCGCATGCCGACGAGATCGCTGCCGAGCTCGACGCCGAGCCTGGCTCGGCCGTGTCCTCCGACGCCGTGGTGTCATCCGAGGCAGGCCCGGCAGCCCGCAAGGACGCCATCGCCGATCCGCGAGAGGTGGCAGCCCTCCTGCGATGGCTGAGCGACGGGCACTTCCTCTTCCTCGGTTACCGCGCGTACGAGTTCGCCGACGAGTCCGGTGAGGTCGTGCTGCGAGCCGTCGAGGGTAGCGGCCTCGGCATCCTGCGTCAGGACCGCGCCCGCAGCAGCGGGCACAGCCTCTCGAACCTCACGGCCGAGGTGCGCCGGCGGGCCCTGCAGCCCACCATCCTCAACATGACCAAGACCAGCTCCCGCAGCACCGTGCACCGCCGCAGCTATCTCGACTACATCGGCGTCAAGGGCCACGACGCCGACGGCAAGATCGTCTCCGAGCGACGCTTCCTCGGGCTCTTCACGACGAACGTGTACAAGCAATGGCCGGACCAGATACCCATCCTGCGGCGCAAAGTCGAAACGGTCGTCGAGCGCGCCGGCTACCCGCCGGACAGCCACGGCGGCAAGGCACTCGCCGAGGTCCTCGACAGCTACCCGCGTGACGAGCTGTTCCAGATCAGCGCCGACGAGCTCTTCGAGCAGGCGACGGCGATCATGTCCTTGCAGGACCGGCAGCGCCTGCGCTTGCTCGTGCGCCGCGACGACTTCGGGCGCTTCGTCTCGTGCCTCGTCTTCCTGCCGCGCGACCGGCTGACGCCGGCGCTCGAGGCGCGCATCCGCGACGTCCTGATGAGCGCCTATCACGGCCTCCATCTCGACTACACGGCGCGTGTCGGCGACGGCGTGCTCGCCCGCTTGCACATCGTCATCTACAGCGAAGGCCTCCCGACCGCCGGCGTCGAGATCGCCGAGCTGGAGGCGCTCCTGACCGATGCCATGCGCTCCTGGTCGGACGACTTGCGGGCCGCCCTCGTGGAGGGCTTCGGGGAGGAGCGGGGCCTCGAGCTGCAGCGCCGCTACAGCGAGGCCTTTCCGAACTCCTACACGGAGGACTTCTCGGCCCGCGCCGCTGCCTCTGACCTGAAACGTATCGAGGGGCTCGAGGAGGCGGGCGGCTTCTCCGTCAACGTCTACCGCCCGATCGAGCAGACCGGAGGCGGTCTCCGCCTCAAGCTCTACCAGCTCGGCCAGCGACCGACGCTCTCGAACGTGCTGCCGCTGCTGCAGAACATGGGCCTGCAGGTCGTCGACGAGCGGCCCTACGAGGTCTCGCCGCTCGGCGGCGAGGTCGCCTGGATCTACGACTTCGGCTTGCACTCGTCCGAGCCGGGCGATCTCGAGGCCGACGAGGTACGGGAGCGGTTCCACGAGGCGTTCCTGCAGATGTGGCAGCGGGAGGTCGACAACGACGGCTTCAACCGGCTCGTGCTGCGGGCGGGCCTCAGCATCCGCGAGGTCACGGTCCTGCGGGCCTACGCGAGATACCTGCGGCAGGCGGGCACGACGTTCAGCACCGAGTACATCGCCGTTTCGCTTGCCAACAACCCGAGGCTGGCGGCGCAGCTCGTGCAGCTGTTCCGCACGCGCTTCGATCCCGACCTCGACGCCGGCCCGGAGGAGCGACAGCTGCAAGCCAAACGGATGGCGGCGGAGTTCGAGAGCGGCCTCGACGGTGTCGTGAACCTGAACGAGGACCGCGTGCTGCGACGGATGCTCGGGGCCGTGCAGGCGTCGTTGCGGACGAACTACTACCAGCGCACCGCCGGGGGCGCCTCGAAGGCGTGGCTGTCGATCAAGCTCGACCCGGGGCTCGTGCCCGACGTGCCCTTGCCGCGCCCGATGTTCGAGACCTTCGTCTTCTCGCCCCGCGTCGAGGGGGTCCACCTGCGCACCGGCAAGGTGGCCCGCGGCGGTCTGCGCTGGTCGGACCGCTTGGAGGACTACCGCACGGAGGTCCTCGGCCTCATGAAGGCACAGGCGGTCAAGAACGCCGTGATCGTGCCCGGCGGGGCGAAGGGCGGCTTCGTCCTCAAGGCGCCGCCGACGGGCGACGCCGATGCCCTGCAGGCCGAAGCCGTCGCCTGCTACCGGATCTTCGTACGGGGACTCCTCGACCTCGCCGACAATCTCGTGGGCGGCGAGGTCGTCCCGCCCGACCGTGTCGTGCGATACGACACGGACGATCCCTACCTTGTCGTGGCCGCCGACAAGGGCACCGCCACGTTCTCGGACATCGCAAACGACATCTCAGCGGAGTACGGCTTCTGGTTGGGGGATGCCTTTGCCTCCGGAGGGTCGTCGGGCTACGACCACAAGGCCATGGGCATCACGGCGCGGGGTGCCTGGGTGTCGGTTCAGCGACACTTCCGCGACCTCGGAATGGATGCCGACAACGAGGAGCTGAGCGCCGTCGGTATCGGCGACATGTCCGGGGACGTCTTCGGCAACGGCATGCTGCTCTCCCGGCACCTCAAGCTCGTGGCGGCCTTTGACCACCGCCACATCTTCCTCGACCCCGACCCTGACCCGGCGCAGTCGTTCGAGGAGCGGAGGCGGCTGTTCGAGCTCCCGCGATCGTCCTGGGCGGACTACGACCCGGCCTTGCTCTCCGCAGGCGGCGGCGTGTTCCCCCGCAGCGCCAAGAGCGTGCCGCTGAGCCCGCAGGCGCAGTCGGTCCTCGGAGTGGAGGCGGAGTCGCTGCAGCCCGACGAGCTCGTACGGGCGATCCTGCGGGCTCCTGTCGATCTGCTCTGGAACGGCGGCATCGGCACCTACGTGAAGTCTTCGCTCGAGACGAACGCCGACGCCGGCGACAAGGCGAACGACAACGTCCGGATCAGCGCCCCCGAGCTGCGCTGCCGTGTCGTGGGCGAGGGGGGCAACCTCGGTTTCACCCAGCCGGGGCGTATCGAATTCGCCATGGCCGGCGGCCGCGTGAATACCGACGCCATCGACAACTCGGCCGGCGTCGACACCTCCGACCACGAAGTCAACATCAAGATCCTGCTCGGTCGCGTCGTGGCCGACGGCGGCATGACGATGCGCCAGCGGGACGAGCTCCTCGCCGAGATGACCGACGACGTCGCCGTCCACGTGCTGGAGGACAACGACGGTCAGACGCGGGCGCTCTACAACGCCACGACGCAGGCTCTCAGCATGCTCGACGTGCACGCCCGGGCGCTCACGGCGCTCGAGAAGTCGGGCCTCAACCGCGAGCTCGAGCACCTCCCTTCCGACGAGGAGCTGCGGGCTCGGGCGAACGCCGGTAGCGGTCTCACGATGCCGGAGCTCGCTGTCGTGCTCGCCTATGCCAAGAGCGCCATCTTCGCCGAGCTCGTCGCTTCGGACCTGCCGGAGGACGCCTTCTGCTCGGCCGAGCTGGAGGACTACTTCCCCTTGGCACTGCGGGAGCGCCACCTCGCCCAGCTCAGCCAGCACCCGCTGCGCCGGGAGATCATCGCCACAAGGCTCACCAACCACATGGTGAACCACAGCGACACGACCTTCGTCTTCCGGCTCGCCGAGGAGACCGGTTGCGCGACGCCGGAGATCACACGCGCCCACATGGCCGCCTGGAGGATGTTCTCCATGCAGGAGCTGTGGTCGTCCATCGAAGGGCTCGACAACGTCGTGCCCGCCAGCGTGCAGGTCGAGTTGTTCCTCGAGGTGCGCAAGCTCATGGAGCGGGCGGCGCGTTGGCTCCTCGTCCACCGACGCCACCCCATCGACGTCGTGGCGACGGCATCCGACTTCGCCGCCGGGCTGGCGGCGTTGGCCGACCACCTGCCGGGGCTCGTCGGCCCGGCGGGCGCCGCCTCGCAGGCGGCAGCTGTCGCCCACTACGTGGCGGCCGGTGTCCCGGAGACGCTCGCCCGCCAAGTGGCAGGGTTGCCATCGCTGTTCGCCGGCCTCGACCTCAACGACGTCGCCCGCACCGTCGGACGCGACCTCGAGGAGACGGCCTCCGTCTACTTCGCCTTGGGTGAGCCGCTCTCGCTCGACGTCCTGCTTGCCCGCATCCTCGCCCTCCCGCGAGACGACCGCTGGCAGGCGCTCGCCCGGGAGGCCGTGCGGGAGGATCTCTACACGGCTCGAGCCTGGATCACCGCCGATGTCCTCCGTCTCGGTACGCCCGGGACGAGCGGTGGAGAGCAGGTGGCGCGCTGGCTTGCGAACATGGGCGACGTGGCCGATCGCTGCCTCGTCGCCCTCGACGGCATTGTGACGAGCGGGCAGACCGACCTGGCGGCGCTCTCAGTGGGGATGCGGGAGATCCGCAATCTCGTGCAAGTGAGCCGCCCGATGGGGGGGTAGGGCAGGACGAGATCACCGCACCGAGTCACGTACGGTGCTCTCGATTGTGCGAGACTCCGGAGATGGAGGCTTCCCACCATGCCTCTCGCGATGCCCCCCGCACCGCCCGCGCCCGGGTGCGGGCGGAGCTGACCGGAGAGATCAAGCAGGAGGCACGCCGGCAGCTCGCCGCCGAGGGTGCCCCGGCCCTCTCGCTGCGGGCGGTCGCCCGCGAGCTCGGCATGGTGTCCTCCGCCCTCTACCGCTACTTCGCATCTCGCGACGACCTGCTGACGGCTCTCATCGTCGACGCCTACGACGCCATCGGGGCGGCCGCCGAGGCGGCCGACGCCACCTGCCCGCCGGCTGACACGGCGGGCAGGTGGCTGGCGGTCGGGCGGGCCATCCGCGGATGGGCCCTCGCTCACCCGCACGAGTACGCCCTCGTGTACGGCTCGCCGGTGCCCGGCTACCGGGCGCCGGAGGAGACCGTCGGCCCGGCGAGCCGCGTGACGCTCGTGCTCTGCGGCATCATCGCCGAAGCGGCAGCGTCTGCTCAGCTGACCCCGGCGGCCGATCTGCCTCCCTTGACACCGGCGCTGCGCCGGGAAGCCGAGGGCATCGCGCAGGCCGTCATGGGCGGGGTGCCGCCGCAGGTTGCCGTGCGGGCCCTCGTCGCCTGGACCCAGCTGTTCGGTGCGGTGAGCTTCGAGCTGTTCGGTCACTTCGCCAACATCGTGGAGGACAACGAGGCCTTCTTCGAGCAGGCTCTCCGCCTCGTCGGCGCCTTCGTCGGCCTACGGGGCCTCGCCGGCGAGCCTGCCTGAGCCGCTCGGCCGCGGCCTGCGTGCCGTGCAGGCAAGAATGGGGCCGACCCGGGGGGCCGACAGGCGCCCTCGCGATCTCGCTTCGCAACGAGACACGACCAGCAAAGGATCGACTCATGGCACCGTCAGTTGACGTCTCGCTCGCCGGATGGTTCGAGGAGCGGGCGAAGCTCACGCCCAACCGCCGCTGTCTCAGTTTCGAAGGCGAGACGTGGACGTATTCCACGATGCAGCGCCGCATCGAAGCGACGGCGGCCGCCCTGCAAGACGGCGGTGTGCGCCACGGTGACCGCGTCGCCTACCTCGGCCTCAACCACCCCGCCTTCTTCGAGACCATGTTCGGAGCCGCCCGCCTCGGGGCCATCTTCGTGCCGCTCAACTTCCGGCTGACATCGGCCGAGCTGCGCTTCATCATCAACGACGCCGGCGTGCACACGATCGTCGCCGACGACCTGCATCGAGGACTCATCGACGCCGTGCGCGCAGAGCTGCCCTGCACGGCCTTCCTGTCGTCGGAAGGAGCCCAAGACGGATGGCGGACGCTGGCGGGGGCCACGGCGGTGGGCGGTGCCGTCGCCCGTGAGCAGATCGACGGGGACGAAGTCGCCGTCATCATGTACACCTCCGGCACGACCGGCCGCCCGAAAGGGGCGATGCTCACCCACGCCAATCTCTGGTGGAACAACCTCACGGCCCTGCTGTTGACCGACATGCTCGAAAACGACGTGTCACTCGTGGTGGCGCCGCTGTTCCACATCGGCGGCCTCAACGTCACGACGCTGCAGGCCTGGATGAAGGGCGCCGAGAACGTGCTGCATCGGAGCTTCGATGCGGGCAGGTTCATCGAGGACATCGCTCGCTACGGCGTCACCATCGCCTTCGCCGTGCCGGCCATGCTGCTGTTCGCCAGCCAGCACCCCGACTTCGACGACGCCGATCTCACCACGCTCCGCAGCCTTGTGTGCGGGGGCGCCCCCGTCCCCGAGAGCCTCATCAAGCTCTACCTCGGCCGCGGCATCCAGATCAACCAGGGCTACGGCCTCACCGAGACCTCTCCGTGCGTCTCGTTCCTCACGCCGGAGCACGCCCTTGCCAAGCTCGGCTCGGCCGGCCGTGCCCCCATGTTCATCGACATCCGCCTGCAGGACGCCGACGGCGGCACCGTCACGCAGCCAGATGCCCGCGGCGAGATCTGCGTGCGCGGCCCCAACGTCATGAAGGGCTACTGGAACCGCCCGGAGGCAACGGCCGCTGCCATCGACGCCGAAGGCTGGTTCCACACCGGCGACGTCGGCTACCTCGACGCCGAGGGTTTTCTCTTCGTGGCGGACCGCATCAAGGACATGGTCATCACCGGTGGCGAGAACGTCTACCCCGCCGAAGTCGAGAGCGTTCTCTACACGCATCCCGCCGTCGCCGAGGTGGCCGTCATCGGCCTCCCGGACCCACGCTGGGGGGAAGCCGTCACAGCCGTCGCCGTGCTGCGACCGGACGCCAGCCTGACGCTCGAACAGCTGCGTGACTTCGCCGCCGAGGGCCTCGCTCGCTACAAGCTGCCGAGCCGCCTCGAGCTCGTGGACGTCCTGCCGCGCAACCCCGCCGGCAAGGTCCTCAAGTTCGATCTGCGCGACCGCTTCGCCTGAGCCTGCCGGCTCGCCCAGCGGCGGGGCCGGCCTGTGGCGCACGACGAGCGCCCGCAGGACGACGAAACGCCCCACGCTCACCACAGCACCGCCCGCCATGGCGGCGAGCGTTTCGGCGACCCAGCTCGGCGAGACGGCGGCGGCGGCCATGACGGCGAGCGTCGTGGCGGCGAGGGCGGCCAGCCAGCCACCGATGGCGACGAGCTCGAGCTCGCGAAAGCCACGCTCCTCCTCCCGCCGCTCGAGGTGGCGCCGCGCTGCCAGGTTGCCGAGGGCCGAGACAGAGAGTGCGACCAGGTTGGCCGCGACGCTCCCGAGTGGGGCCCGCAGGGCGAGGAAGAGCACGAGCCAGGCGAGTGTGGACGGAATGCCGACGCGGGCGAAACGGCCGGCATCGGCGGCGAACTCTTTCAGGTAGTCGCCCTCGACGTCGCCGCCGGCGAGTCTCGAGCGGCCGGCGGCGAGCTGCTTGCTGACCCGCCACATGCCCCGCAGGTCGCCGACGGCGGTGGCGAGCACGTCGACGCGGGAGTCCGGATCGTCCACCCAGTCGACGGGGACCTCGTGGATGCGCAAGCCGTTTCGCTCGGCGATCACGAGGAGCTCGGTGTCGAAGAACCAGCCCTCGTCCTCGACGAGCGGCAGCAGGATGGGCACGAGGTCGCCCCGGACGGCCTTGAACCCGCACTGGGCGTCGCTGAAGCCAGTCCGCATGAGCGTTCGCAACAAGCGGTTGTAGACCCGCGAGATCACTTCGCGGCGGGGGCCGCGCACGACGCGCGAGCTGCGTGACAGGCGGGTCCCGATGGCGATGTCGCTGTGGCCGGAGACGAGGGGGGCGACAAGGGGCAGGAGGGCGTCGAGACCAGTCGAGAGGTCGACGTCCATGTAGGCCACGACGGCGGCGTCGCTCCGCATCCAGGCCTGCTTGAGCGCCCGCCCGCGCCCCTTCTCCTCGAGGTGGAGGAGGCGCACGCCGGCCAGCTCGGCGGCGAGCCGGCGGGCGACACGGAACGTGTCGTCCGTACTGGCGTTGTCGGCGATGGTCACGACGGCCGCGAAGGGGAACGCCGTGTCGAGGTAGGAGCGCAAGGCGCGGATGCTCTCCTCGAGACAGCCCGCTTCGTTGAAGACCGGCACCACGACATCGAGCACGGCGGCCATGGCAACACTGTGGCGGTGCCAGCTCCAGGTTCTCTGGGACTCCGCGAGGAAACCCCGCCGATTCTCCCGCCGGCTCAGGGCGCTCGGTGCGTCGCCGTACGGGGAGCCGGCGCCGCCGGCGCCGCGGCCGGGATGCGCAGGGAGAAGACGGCGCCGCCCCCCTCGGCATTGCCGGCCTCGGCGCCGCCGCCGTGCTCGGTGGCGATGGCCGACACGATCGCCAGCCCGAGCCCGGCACCAACGCCCGACCGTGCCGTGTCGGCCTGCCAGAAGCGGTCGAAGACGTGCTCGAGCCCTTCGGCGTCGAGCCCCGGCCCGTGGTCCCGCACCGAGACGATGGCGGTGCCGTTCTGCCGGCTGGCCGACACCTCGATGGGGCTGCCGCTCGGCGTGTGCCGGATGGCGTTCGTGACGAGGTTTGCGATCGCCTGCCGGAGGTGGTTGGCGTCGCCCATGACGTCGACCGGGTCGGGGGCGTTGAGGGTGACGGGCCGGTCCGGCGCCATGGCGACGGCGTCGCTGCAGGCGTCGGCCGCCAGCACGGCGAGGTCGAGCGCGTCGTGCTGCGGCTCAGGCGCCAGATCGAGCCGGGCGAGCAGGAGGAGGTCCTCCACGAGGGTGCGCATGCGGGCGGCCTCGTCCTCGATTCGGCGAACGATGGTCGGCTGGTCGATGTGCTCGTTGTCGACGCCGAGGCGGAACAGCTCGGCGAAGCCCTGGATAGAGGTCAACGGCGTCCGCAGCTCGTGGGAGGCGTCGGCGAGGAAGCGGCGCAACCGCTGCTCGTTCTCCTCCCTCTCTGCGAATGCGGCTTCGATGTCCGAGAGCATGGTGTCGATGGCGGCGCCGAGCTGGGTCACTTCGGTGGGGCCTCCCTCAGGCGCCACGCGGCGCGAGAGGTCGCCGGCGGCGATCGAACGGGCCGTCGTCGCCATCTCCTCGAGGGGGCGGAGCCCGCGCCGCAGCACGAGCCAGGATCCGAGGGAGAGGATGGCGAGGAGGCCGGCGGCGACGCCCGCCTCGATGAGCAGCAGCCGGTGGAGGGCGGCCGTGACGCCCGAGGTCGGTACGGCGATCACGACGACGTCTCCCGGCACGCCGGACGCCGGCGAGAGCAGCACGCGCCAGCTGCCGCCGCCGGTCGTCGATCCCGTCGTGAGCAAGCGTCCTTTCGCCGGGACCGATCCGAGCGGACTCGGCAGCTTGGGCCGCGAGGTGCTCGAGCCGAGGTACTCGGTGCTGGCGCGCACGCTGCCCGATGGGTTCAGCAGCTCCGAGAACGTGCCAGGGGGCAGCGTCGTCGCCGGAGCCGGTCCGCCCGGCCCGTTGTCGCCGCCTCCGGCGCCCATGTCGTCGGGATCACCGCCTGAGCCGCCGTCCGAGCCGCCCGGACCACCCCCCGGGGGTTGCGCGTGGATGCCGGCGAGGGTGTAGAGCTGCGAGCTGGCGTAGGGGAGCGACGTCCTCAGCTGGTCATCGAGGTGCTGGTACTGCGAGGGCGCGTAGAGGGAGTACGTGGCGACGCCAAAGGCGCCGAGGCCGAGCACGAGCAGTGCCACGAGCCCGAGGACCAGCCGCAGCCGAAGGCTCATCGCCTGATGTTGCCGTCCGCTTCTGCGAGTCGCCGCAGCCAAACCTGGGAATCTGCTCCGAAACGCCGCACGTCCGCAGCCCGCCTCACTCCGCTCGGCGGTGACCCGCCGGCAGGCGCAGGCTGTAGCCGACGCCGCGAACCGTCTGGATCAACGGCGGATCGCTGGCGTCGATCTTCTGGCGCACGTAGCTGATGTAGGTCTCGAGGACGCTGGCGTTGGCGGCGAAGGTGTAATCCCACACCTGAGCGAGGATCTGGTCTCGCGTGAGGACGCGGCGGGCGTTCGAGAGCAGGTAGTGGAGCAAGCGGTACTCGGTCGGCGTCAGCTCCACGAGCCTGCCGCCCCGCCAGACCTCCCTCGTGTCCTCGTCGAGCTCCAGGTCGGCGTAGCTGAGGCGGTGGGCGCCGCTCTGTGGGCCGCGGGAGCGTCGCAGCACGGCACGGACACGCTCGATGAGCTCCTCGATGCTGAAGGGTTTCGTGACGTAGTCGTCGACCCCGAGCTTGAGGCCCTGCACCTTGTCGGCCGTGGCGTCCTTGGCGGTGAGGAAGATGATGGGGACCCGCGTGCCGGCACCCTCGGTCTGGCGGAGGCGACGCGCCACCTCGAAACCGTCCAGGTCGGGCAGCATCACGTCGAGCACGACGAGGTCCGGGCGCCGGCGCTCGATCTCGGCGAGGGCTTGGCGGCCCGTGGCGAGGCGAACGACCTCGAAGCCGTTGATGGACAAGCCGAGTGCGATCAGCTCGGTGATGTGCTCCTCGTCGTCGACGGCGAACACCAACGGCTTCTCAACCTCGTTCATGGGTGTTGCCGGCCTTCCTCGGCGCCGCCCCGGCGGCGGGGGAGCCTGCCGGGAAACTAGCAAGGGCGCCCCGGCCGGAAATAAAAATAGAGAAAGCTATCTTTATAGAACTGAAGGTGGGCGATGGCCCACCGCAAGACAGGGGAGGTGCCCGATGAAGGTTGCTCTCATCACCGGGGCGTCGCGGGGGCTGGGCCGGGCGCTCGGAGAGGCGCTCGCCGGCCGGGGCTGGACGCTCGTCCTCGACGCCCGCCATCCGGTCCCTCTCGCTGCGGCGGCGGCGGCGATGCGCCGGCGCCTCGGCGAGTCCGCAGCGGTCTACGAGATCGCCGGTGACGTCACGAGCGAGCAGCACCGGGCGGCGCTGGCGGCAGCCGTCGGGCGCCTCGGGCGCCTCGATGTCCTCGTGAACAACGCCAGCACCCTCGGGCGCAGCCCGCTCGTCTCCCTGCGGGAGGCGCCGCTGGAGGATCTCCGGCGTGTCTATGACGTCAACGTGCTCGCACCACTGGCGCTCGTGCAGGGTCTCCTTCCCCTGCTGCGCCAGTCGCCGCGGCCGACCGTCCTGAACGTGACGTCCAATGGCGCCGTCGAGCACTACAACACCTGGGGGCCATATGGATCCTCGAAGGCAGCCCTCGATCACCTGACGGTGACGCTGGCCGCCGAAGAGCCTGCCGTGCGCTTCCTCGCCGTCGACCCGGGCGACATGAACACCCAGATGCACCAGGATGCCTTTCCCGGCGAGGACATCTCCGACCGACCGCCGCCCACCGCCGTCGTGCCGGCCATCCTCGACCTCATCGCCGGCGACGACGGCAGCGGCCGCTACCGGGCGGCCGAGATCGGGGCGGCGCCGTGACGCCGGCGGCGACCCCGCGCCTGCTGGCGGCTGGCGCTCCGCCGAGGCCGTCGGTGTCGATCGGGGTCGGGCTGACGGGCGGGTTGGGTTTCGACTTGCCCCCCGAACTGGAGGCGTCCGAACCGCCCGAGGCACGCGGTCTCACGCGCGACGCCGTCCGCATGCTCGTGGCGTGGAAGGCGTCGGGAGCGATCGCCGACTCGACCTTCTTCGACCTGCCCTCGCACCTGTGCGAGGGAGACCTCGTCGTCCTCAACACGTCCGGCACCCTGGCGGCCGACGTGCCCGGGTCGGGTACGGGAGGTCGCCACCTCGACGTGCACCTGTCCACGCAGCTGCCCGCCGGCCTCTGGACGGTGGAGCTGCGCTCCGAGGGCAGGCCGGTCTTCGACGCCGCAGCCGGCGAGGCGATCCACCTCCCGGCCGGCGGCCTCGTGACGCTGCTGGCACCCTATGGGCGCCACGGGCGGGGTGTGCGCCTCTGGGTGGCGCAGGTCACGGTTCCCGGCTCCGTGCTCTCCTACCTGGCCGCGCACGGGCGCCCCATCCGCTACGGCTACGTGCGCGGGCGGTGGCCGCTCAGCGCCTATCAGAACGTCTATGTGACCGAGCCGGGATCGGCCGAGATGCCGAGCGCCGGGCGGCCCTTCAGCCCCGAGGTCATCACGCGCCTTGTCGCCAAGGGGATCGCCCTGACGCCCCTCCTGCTCCATACGGGTGTGGCATCGCTCGAGGCCGGCGAGCCGCCCTACGCCGAGTTCTACCGGGTGCCGGCCGTGACGGCACAGCGCATCTATGCCGCCCGCGCCGGCGGGGGCAGGGTGATCGCCGTCGGCACGACGGTCGTGCGGGCGCTCGAGTCCGTCGTCGACAGTGCCGGCACGGTCCACCCGGGGGCGGGGTGGACCGATCTCGTTATCACAGCGGACCGCCGCTTGCGCTCGGTCGACGGGCTGCTGACGGGCTGGCACGAGCCGGAGGCGTCCCATCTGGCGATGCTCGAAGCCGTCGCCGGGCGGGCTCTCCTCGAGCGCTCCTATACGGTTGCGCTCGAGGAGGGCTACTTGTGGCACGAGTTCGGGGACGTTCATCTGGTCCTGCCGTGACGAAGGCGCCGGCGGCGCCGCCGCCCGGCCCCGCGCCGGCGGCGGCGACCTCGATCGAGGCACCGCTGGCGTCGATGGCATCCACTCGCCGTGCCGTCCTGCTCACGCTGAAGCGCCACGGGGTCATGCGGGCCGGGGAGCTGGCTGCCGAGCTGGGCATCACGATTGCCGCCATTCGCCAGCAGCTCGGCCGTCTCGAGGAGGACGGCCTTGTCAGCCACCACTCCGACCCGGACGGGCGTGGCCGGCCCGCACACCGCTACGAGCTCTCGAGTGCCGCCGAAGGCCTCTTCCCGAAGCGCTACGCCGATCTCACCAGCGAGCTCCTCGGATACCTCGGCGGCCCACAGAGCCAAGAAGTCGCCCGCCTTTTCGAGCAGCGGCGGCGGCGGCGCCTGCACGACGCCGAGTCGAGGCTCTCCGGCCTGCGGCTCGACGAGCAGGTCGCAGAGCTCACTCGTATCCTCGACGAGGACGGCTATCTTGCCAACGTCGAGCGGCTGGGGGAGGGCGGCTGGAGGATCACGGAGCACAACTGCGCCATCCTCTCGGTGGCGACGGGCTACCGGCAGGCGTGCGCGAGCGAGCTGGCCTTCATCCGCGAGGCCCTTCCCGACGGTCGCGTCGAGCGGGTGGCCCACCTCCTCGACGGGGCCCACGTCTGCAGCTATGAGGTGTGGCCGCGGTGAGCACCACGACCTTCACGACGCGGCCGGAGCTCGTCGGCGGGTTCGGGATGGCGGCGGCGTCGCACTGGATCGCCGCCCAGTGCGCCATGGCAATGCTCGAGCGAGGGGGCAACGCCTTCGACGCCGCTGCTGCGGCGGGCTTCGTGCTCCAGGTCGTCGAGCCGCACCAGAACGGGCTCGGGGGCGAGGCGCCCATGGTCCTCTACTCCGCCGCCGAAGACGCCGTGCTCGTCGTCGACGGCCAGGGGCCTGCGCCGGAGGCGGCGACGGCGGAGCGATTCGCCGAGCTCGGCCACGGGCTCGTGCCGGGAACCGGTCTCCTCGCCGCTTGCGTGCCAGGGGGGTTCGGATCCTGGATGCTGCTGCTGGAGCGCTTCGGGACGATGTCGCTGCGAGAGATCCTCGAGCCGGCGATCGGATACGCCGAGGGCGGCTGGCCGGTGCTTGCCTCCCTCGCAGCCGTGCTGGGCGCCGTCAGCGCCGAGATGACGCCGAGCTGGCCGACCTCGGCCGAGATCTGGCTTGCGGGGGGAGTGCCGCCGGCCGGCAGTCGCCTCAAGAACCCGCAGCTGGCTGCGACCTATCGCCGCCTCGTCACGAGCGCCGAAGCGGCCGGGGCGGCACGCGAGGCCCAGCTCGAAGCTGCCCGCCGGGCCTTCTACGAGGGCTTCGTCGCCGAGGCCGTCGACGCCTTCTGCACAGGCTCGGCCCTGCTCGGCGGTGAGGACCTCTCGCGCTGGCGGGCGTCGCTGGAAGAGCCGGTCCGCCTCGCCTTCGGCGACTTCGAGATCTGCAAGACGGGACCCTGGGGGCAGGGCCCCGTCTTCCTGCAGCAGCTCTCGCTCCTGGCCGGCTTCGATCTTGCCTCTCTCGGCGCCGGCAGCCCCGATCTCGTCCACGTCGTGACGGAATGCTGCAAGCTGGCCTTCGCCGATCGAGAGGCCTACTACGGCGATCCCCGCATGGTGGAGGTCCCGCTCGGCGAGCTCCTCTCGCCGTCCTACGCGGCGACGCGGCGGGCCCTCGTCGGCGAGACGGCGAACAGCGACCTGCGCCCGGGCTCGCCGGGGGGACGCAGCCCTCGCCTGCCGGGGCGGATCCTGGCGAGGCAGGCCCCGGCAGGCGAGGAGGGCAGGAGCACCCCCGGAGGCGACCTCGACCCCCGACTCGGGCCTCCGCCGGGCTCCTGGCGTGAGACGCGGGGCGACACCTGCCACCTCGACGTGGCCGACCGGTTCGGGAACCTCATCTCGGCGACACCGAGTGGCGGTTGGTTGCAGAGCTCGCCGGCCGTACCCGGCCTCGGTTTCTGCTTGGGCACGCGGGCGCAGATGTTCTGGCTCGAGGCAGGGTTGCCGGCCAGCCTGGCTCCGGGCAAGCGCCCCCGCACGACGCTCAGCCCGGGGCTCGCTCTGCGCGACGGGCGGCCGTACCTGGCCTTCGGGACCCCAGGCGGTGACCAGCAGGATCAGTGGACGTTGCTCGCCTTCCTCAATCACTGCGTCTTCGGGATGGACCTGCAAGCGTCGATCGACGCCCCTTCGTGGCATTCGAACCACGTGCCCTCCTCCTTCTTCCCGCGGGAGGCTCACCCGAACCAGCTCGTGGTCGAGGACCGCCTCGGGGACGGCACCATTTCGAGCCTTCGTCGTCGTGGCCACGACGTCGTCGTGGCCGGGCCGTGGCTGCTCGGTCGTACGACGGCCGTCGCCCGTTCCTCCGACGGCTTCCTGCGCGCCGCTGCCGACCCGCGGGCCATGCAGGCCTATGCCGCCGGGCGATAGGCGGATTGCTGAAGGTGCGGTGCCGCCAGGGTCAATCGGCAAGGATGGGGCCGTGACAGAGATCAGCTTTCCCCGCCAGTACGCCCGCACCCGGCGGTTCAGTCTCGGCACCCCGCGGGCCTTCGTGATCGCACCCGACGGTCACCGAGTGCTCTTCCTGCGCTCGAAGAGCGGCTCGGACGCCATGACGTGCCTCTACGAGCTGGACGTGACGACGGGCTCGGAGCGGCTCGTCGTCGATCCGGAGCCGCTCCTCGCCGGCGGCCTCGAGCACCTGGCGCCCGAGGAGCAGGCGCGCCGCGAGCGGGCGAGGGAGTCGTGGGCGGGCATCGTGCGCTTCACAGCCGACACGGCTGCGACTACGGTTGCCTTCGACCTCTCGGGGCGCCTCTACGTCGCCGACGTCGAGTTGGCCGAGGTGAGAGAGCTGAGCGGGCGTTCGCCGGCCGTGGATCCGCGACTGTCGCCCTCCGGCGAGCACGTCGCCTACGTCTCGCACGGTGCGCTGCGCGTCATCGCCTCGAGGCCCGGGGGCAGCGCGGGCGTTCCCGATGACCGGGTGCTCGCCGACCCGGAGGGCGAGGACGGGGCCAACGGGGGGCCCGGGCACGTCACCTACGGCTTGGCGGAGTTCGTCGCCGCCGAGGAGATGGACCGCCTCGAGGGGTACTGGTGGTCGCCGGACGGCGAGCAGATCCTCGTCGCCCGCGTCGACACGAGCGGCGTCGCCCGGCGCTACATCGCCGACCCCGCCGACCCGACGAGACCGGCCACGGAGATGGCGTATCCCGCCGCCGGCACGGCCAACGCCGACGTCACGCTGCACCTCGTGGCCCTCGCCGATGGGGGCAGGACCCGCGAGGTCTCCTGGGACCGCGAGGGCTTCGAGTACGTGACGACGGTGTCGTGGTCGTCCCACGGCCTGCTCGTCGTCGTGCAGAGCCGCGACCAGCGTCGCCTGCAGGTGCTGGCGGTCGATGCGGCGACGGGGGAGACGTCGCTCGTGCGGGAGGACCGCGACGACGCCTGGGTGGACATCGTCGAGGGCGTGCCGGCCCACCTCTCCGACGGCACGTTGGTCTGGACGGTCGACGCCGGTGAGGCCAAGCGCCTTGTCATCGGCGACGCAATCGTGACGCCGGATGACCTGCAGGTGCGCCGTGTGCTCGGTGTGGACGGTGACGTCGTGCTGCTGGCCGCCTCCACCGAGCCGACCGAGGTCGGCGTGTGGGTGTGGTCGCCGGCGGGCGGCCTCGCCCCCCTGCCGGGGGACGAGCCGGCCGGCGTCTCGACGGCGTGGTGCGGCGGCGGCACCACCGTGCTGGCCAAGCGCAGCCTCGACGGCGACGGCGTGAGCGTCACGGTGCACCGCGACGGCCGTTCGATCGCCCGGGTCGCCTCCGTGGCGGAGACCCCCGTCATCGCGCCGCGACCGCGCATGCGACGCGCAGGGGACCGCCAGATCCGCACGGCGGTGCTGTTCCCCCACGACCACGAGCCGGGATCGAAACGCCTCCCGGTACTTCTCGATCCCTACGGAGGCCCGCACGTCCAGATGGTGCTGGCCTCCTCGTCGGTGTTCCTCACCTCGCAGTGGTTTGCCGACCAGGGGTACTGCGTCGTGGTCGCCGATGGTCGCGGGACGCCCGGACGTGGGCCGGCCTGGGACCGCGCCGTCTTCGGCGAGATCGCCTCGCCCGTGCTCGAAGACCAGGTCACAGCGCTGCACGCCGTCGCCGAGGAGTTCGCCGACCTTGACCTGTCGAGGGTGGCCATCCGCGGCTGGTCCTTCGGGGGTTATCTGGCTGCCCTCGCCGTGTTGCGCCGGCCGGACGTGTTCCACGCCGCAGTCTCGGGCGCTCCCGTCACCGAGTGGCGCCTTTACGACACCCACTACACCGAGCGGTACCTCGGGAACCCGGCCACGACGCCGGAGAACTACGACCGCACCTCGTTGCTGAGCGATGCTGCCCGGCTGCGGCGGCCGCTTCTCCTCATCCATGGGCTCGCCGACGACAACGTCGCCGTCGCCAACACCCTGCAGCTGTCGTCCGCCCTCTTGGCGACCGGTCGCCAGCATTCTGTGCTCCCCCTCTCCGGGGTCACCCACATGACGCCACAGGAGGTCGTGGCCGAGAACCTCCTCCTGCTGCAAGTCGACTTCCTGCGGACGGCCCTTGCCGCCCCCGCACAGCTGGTCCCGTGATGCCCGTGACGGAGAGGTCTCGAGAGAACCGTTTCGCAAAGTCGCTCTTCTCGGGACTACCGGGCCGTTACGACCGCCTCGCCGAGCTCTTGTCGATGGGCCAGAACCGGCGCTGGCGCCGCGAGATGGTCGACCACGTGATCGCCGGCTCGCCCGGCCGCATCCTCGACGTCGCCTCTGGCACGGCGGGCGTGGCGTTGCAGCTCGCACGCCGCTCAGGCGCCGGCGTCGTCGGCCTCGACCTCACGAGGGCCATGCTGTGGCAGGGGGCCGAGAACGTGGCTGCGGCCGGCGAAGGCAAGCGCATCCAGCTCGTTCTCGGCAGGGGAGAGCAGCTGCCCTTCCCGGACGCCACGTTCGACGCCCTCAGCTTCACCTACCTGTTGCGCTACGTGGAGGACCCGGCGGCCACGCTGGCGGAGCTCGCCCGCGTCGTCAAGCCGGGGGGAGCCATCGCCAGCCTGGAGTTCCTCGTACCGCCGAACCCCGTGTGGCACGCCCTGTGGATCTGCTACACACGGCTCGTGCTGCCGGTGGCGGGCTACCTCACAGGCGGCGAGGAGTGGTGGAAGGTCGGGCGCTTCCTCGGTCCCAGCATCTCGAACCACTACAAGGCGTACCCGGTCGCCTGGACCGTGCAGGCATGGCGGGACGCCGGCATCGATGACGTCGCCGTGCGACGCATGAGCCTGGGCGGCGGCCTTGTCATGTGGGGACGGCGGGCGCCGTGACAGCGGGGCGACGGCTGCGCCCGGGGGGCCGGCGCGCGGCCACGAGCACGGCCGGACCGGAACTCCGCCCCGCCTACTACGCCGCCGGGCGAACGGGGGGCTGGCGCGACTGGTGGACGCTGCTGCACCCGCCCTATACGGCCTGGCACCTGTCCTACGTCGTCATCGGCGCCTCGCTGGCGCCTCACGTCCAGCTCAGCCGCCTCGTCGCCACGCTCCTCGCCTTCTTCCTCGCCGTCGGGATCGCCGCCCACGCCCTCGACGAGCTGCACGGGCGACCGCTCAAGACCGAGATCCACTCGGGCGTCCTCGTCGCCGTCTCCGCTGTTGCTCTCGCCGGCGCCATCGCCCTCGGCGTCATCGGGGTGTCGCGGGTCGGCTGGCCCCTGCTGCCGTTCATCGTGATCGGGCCCCTCCTCGTCATGGCCTACAACGCCGAGTGGTTCGGGGGCCTCGTGCACACCGACAGTGGCTTCGCCCTCGCCTGGGGGGTCTTCCCCGTGCTGACGGCGTACCTGGCGCAGGCGGACCGCCTCTCCTGGGCCGCACTGCTGGGTGGTGCCGGCGCCTTCGGCTTGTCGACCGTGCAGCGGGCCCTCAGCACACCGGCCCGCTTCGTCCGGCGGCGCGTCGTCGACGTGGAGGGTCGAGTCGTGCTGTCGGACGGCAGCACGCAGGCGGTGGACCGCGCCATGCTCATCCAACCGCTCGAGCGGGCCTTGCGCCTCATGTCGTGGTCCGTCGTGCTGCTGGCCGCCGCTCTGGCCGTCGCCCGACTCGGCTGAGCGACATGGACCTGCAGGCCTGCATCGGCGCCGCCCTCGAGCAACACCGCCGCTGGGAAGCGAGCTTCGGGCCGTTCGAGCCCTCGCCGGTGCTCGACGTCGACGAAGACGTCCTCGAAAGTGCCTTTGCGGAGCTCTGCTCGCGGCTGGAGGACAACTACCCCTTCTTCCACCCCCGCTACGCCGGGCAGATGCTGAAACCGCCGCACCCGGGCGCCATCGCCGGTTATCTGGCGGCGATGCTGGTCAATCCGAATAACCACGCTCTCGACGGAGGACCGGCGACGGCCGCGATGGAGGTGGAGGCCGTTGCCCAGCTCGCCGAGATGATCGGGTTCCCGGCGCCACTCGGTCACCTCACCTCGAGCGGCACGATCGCCAATCTGGAAGCCCTCTTCGTGGCCCGCTGCAGCCATCCGGAGCGAGGTGTCGCCTTCTCCGACCAGGCGCACTACACCCACGGGCGCATGTGCCACCTCCTCGGCGTCAGGGCCCATGCGGTCGGCAGCGACGAAGGGGGGCGCATCGACCTTGACCAGGTCGAAGACCTGGCACGGCGGCAGGCAATCGGGACGGTCGTCCTCACCGTGGGCACGACGGGCCTCGGAGCCGTCGACCGCGTGGAGGAGGCCCTGGCCCTGAAGGAGCGCTACGGGTTGCGGGTGCACGTGGACGGGGCGTACGGGGGCTTCTTCAGCGTGTTGGGGCGCGACGGCGAGGCCTCCCAGGCACTCGGGCTCGACCCGGCCCCGTGGGAGGCGATCGGGTCGTGCGACTCGTTCGTCGTCGATCCACACAAGCACGGCTTGCAGCCCTACGGCTGCGGGGCCGTCCTGTTCGCCGATCCTCACGTGGCGCAGCACTACTCGCACGAGTCGCCGTACACCTACTTCACCGGGGGAGGCGCACGGCACCTCGGCGAGATCAGCCTCGAGTGCTCGCGGGCGGGCGCCGCAGCAGCTGCCTTCTGGCTGACGCTGCGACTCTTCCCCCTCTCGGCCGGCGGGCTCGGCAGGGTGCTGGCGGCGACGCGCCGCGCCGCCGGGGCGCTCTCCGGTCTCCTCGAGACGTCGGACGTGCTGTGCCTGTACCAGAAACCCGAGCTGGACATCGTTACGTACTTCTCGGGCGGGACCGCCAGCCTGAGGGAGGTGGACGCCTCCTCGGCACGCATCTTGTCCGAAGCGATGGCGGCGGCCGACCCGGTGTTCCTCAGCACCTTGCGGGTGCAGGCCGCGGACATGCTCCGCCGCCACCCCCATCTCGAAGCGACTGACGGCGCCGAGGTGCGGGTGCTGCGCTCGGTCCTCATGAAGCCCGAGTCGGAGGCCTACACGCCCCACCTCTTCGACACGCTCGAGATGCTGGCGCGCCGTCCCTAGACTCTTTCCATGCGAGTCGTCGCCACGCCCGAGGCGCGGGCGTTCATCGCCGCCGCCGGCGGGGTCGCCTACGTGCGGCCGCTGCAGCGGAAGTGTTGTGGCGGCGCGCTGACGGTGTTGGCGGCAACGACGACTGCCCCGGCGGATGCTGCGAGCTACGAGCCGGTCGGTGACCCGGAGATCGGCGTCCGCTACCGGGCGTCCGGCTCGGAGCCAGGCGAGATGCTCCTCGAGCTGCGCGGTCGGCGGCGGCCGCGCTTGCTCGCCTGCTGGGACGGCTGCGCTTTTAAAATCTGAAGAATCCCTTGACGCAGCATGGTGAGAGGTAGACCATGGGTGGTGCGGGAAAGAGGTTCCCGTGATGTGACGGTAGAACGGAAGGAGTCGGCGTGAAAACGTTGGACTGTTCCGAGGAGTCCGGTCCACCGGACTGAGGGTGCCCGGGCTGAAGAGCCCGGGCTGCCGTGCTTCTGGCGCCTGATCGCCAAGATGGTCGGAGCGTTGTTCGGTTCGCCCTGAACCCGCCCAACCCCAGCGGAGTATGCCCGCGACACATTGGGCAGTCGGCACGCGAGGAGCAATCGGCCGCCGAGGCACTGTGAGTTGTGACAGTGTCGGAGCGTCCCAATCACGGATGGCGGAGTCCATACCGGATCATCGCAATGGGCACCGGACCGGCCGCATGGCCGGTCCGTCCCGCGTGCGGGCACGGCTGAGCCCCTGAGCCGCCCCGCCGACCGCTCGTTACACTGCGCCGATGGCGACAGCGAGCAAGGAACCGATGGCGTTCACGGGCTGGCCGGCGGAGGCGATCGACTTCTACGAGGGTCTCGAGGCTGACAATTCGAAGACCTACTGGCAGGCCAACAAGGCCGTCTACGAGGAGGCCGTGCTCGCCCCCATGACCGCCCTCCTCGCCGCGCTGGCCCCGGAGTTCGGCGAGGGGAAGATCTTCCGGCCCTATCGGGACGTGCGCTTCAGCCGGGACAAGTCTCCCTACAAGACGGCGATGGGGGCATCACTCGCCGGCGGCGGCTACGTGCAGTTCTCCGCCCAGGGCCTCGGCGCCGGCAGCGGCATGTACATGATGGCGCCCGACCAGCTCGAGCGGTACCGGGCCGCCGTCGCGGAGGACACATCCGGCACCGCCCTGGAGCGCCTCATCGCCGCCCTCGAGAGAAAGGGCATCGAGGTGAGCGGTCACGACACCTTGAAGACGGCCCCGAAGGGCTATCCGAAGGACCACCCCCGCATCGAGCTCCTCCGCAACAAGGGCCTCGTCTCCTGGCAGCAGTGGCCGCCGGGGCCTTGGCTCGGCACGGCCAAGGTGAAGAAGGGTGTCACCGACTTCCTGCGTGCCTGCGGGCCGATGACGACGTGGCTGGCGGACCACGTGGGGCCGAGCACGCTGCCGCCCGACGGGCGCGGTTGAGGCGCGCCGGGGCCCTTCAGTCGCCGGCGGCCGCCTCGTAGCCTTGCGGCCGGCCCTGCACGACCCAGGACGCCAGCAAGCGGGAGGTCGTGGCGGCGATCTCCCCGATGGCGCGGTCGAATGCCTCCTGGTTGGCCCGCGAGGGTGTTCTCGCCTTCGTGCCCGAGACCTTGCGCACGAACTGCCGGGCGGCGGCCTCCACCTCGTGCGGCGCCAGGTCGGGTATGTCTCGGAGGCTGACGATGCTTCGGCACATGCCGCGATCGTAGGCGGGCAACCCCGCACCGGCGTGACGTCGCCTTCGTGGAACACGCAGGACTGAACCGCGAGTTAGTCTCGGTCCTCGTGGCACCGACATCCACGCCCACAGAGCCGTGGTCGGAGGATCGAGCCCGAGAGCTTGTCCGCCGGCACGAGCACGTCCGCGGACCCCTGCTACCCGTGCTGCACGCCCTACACGACGCCTTCGGCTGCGTGGACCGTCGGTCCGTCACCGTCATCGCCGATGTGCTCAACCTCTCCGAGGCCGAGGTGCACGGGGTGCTCAGCTTCTACGCCGACTTGCGGAGCGAGCCGGTGGGTTCCTCCGTCGTGAAGGTGTGCCGGGCCGAAGCCTGCCAGGCGATGGGCGCCGAGGCGCTCGTCAGGCACGCAACCGAGCGGCTCGGCATCGCCCTCGGCGAAACGACGAGCGATGGCGGAGTCACCCTTGAGCAGGTGTTCTGCCTGGGCAACTGCGCCCTGTCGCCCTCCGTGATGGTCGATGACGAGGTCTTCGGCCGCGTCGACGCCGATCGGTTCGACCAGCTCGTCAGCGGTCCGGCGTCGTGACGACGCTGTACGTCTCGCGAGACACCGGGGCACTCTCCGTCGGTGCCGAGGCCGTCGCCGAGGAACTGGAGCGGCAGGCAGCGGGGCGCCGCCCGACCGGCAAGCGCGACAGCAACCACGCCGCAGACCTCCGCATCGTGCGGCCCGGCTCGCGGGGGCTGTTCTGGCTGGAGCCACTCGTGGAGCTCGAGACGACGTCGGGCCGCCTTGCCTTCGGCCCCGTGACGCCGGGTGACGTGCCGGCCCTCCTCGAGAGCATCCTGGCGGGCGAGCCCGCCACGGGGCCCCGCTACCTCGGGCCGACCGAGGAGATCCCCTACCTCGCCCGGCAGGAGCGGATCACCTTCGCACGCGTCGGCATCACGGATCCGCTGTCGCCCGCCGACTACGAAGCTCACGGCGGCCTGCAAGGCCTGCGGCGAGCTCGCAGCATGCAACCTGCCGAGATCGTCGCCGAGGTCGCCGAGGCGGGCCTGCGCGGCAGAGGCGGGGCGGGCTTCCCGACCGGCATCAAGTGGCAGACCGTCCTCGAGACGCCGGCTGACCTCAAGTTCATCTGCTGCAACGCCGACGAGGGTGATTCCGGGACGTATGCGGACCGCATGCTGATGGAGGGCGACCCCTTCCTGCTGATCGAGGGGATGGCGATCGCCGCCCGGGCAGTGGGGGCTTCGGAGGGCTACGTGTACATCCGCTCCGAGTACCCCGCCGCCGTCGCCACGATGCGCCAGGCAATCGGCCTCGCCGGCGAGCAGGGCTGGATCGGTGCCGCGAGCGGTTTCGAGATCGAGGTCCGGGTGGGGGCGGGCGCCTACATCTGCGGCGAGGAGACCTCGATGCTCGAGAGCCTGGAGGGCAATCGCGGCGTCGCCCGTGCCAAGCCGCCCGTGCCGGCCATCGAAGGGCTCTTCGGGTGCCCCACCGTCGTGAACAACGTGTTGTCGCTCGCTGCCGTCCCGTCCGTGCTGGCGGAGGGTGCCGCCGCATACGAGCGCCACGGTGTGGGCCGATCGCGCGGTACCCAGGTCTTCCAGCTCGGCGGCAACATCCGTCGCGGCGGCATCGTGGAGCTGCCCTTCGGCGTCAGCTTGCGGGAGCTGATCGAGGATTTCGGGGACGGCACGGCGAGCGGTCGCCCCGTGCGCGCCGTACAGGTGGGCGGGCCGCTCGGTGCCGACCTGCCGGAGGATCAGCTCGACCTGCCGAGCGACTACGAGGCCCTTGCCGCTGCCGGCGCCATGCTCGGCCACGGCGGCATCGTCGTCTTCGACGACACGGTCGACATGGCACGACAGGCCCGATTTGCCATGGAGTTCTGCGCGGCGGAGTCCTGCGGCAAGTGCACGCCCTGCCGGGTCGGCTCCGTGCGCGGCGTCGAGGTCATCGACCGGATCGTCGCCGGCGAGGACCGCGATGCGAACCTGCAGCTGCTGGACGATCTGTGCGAGCTCATGGTTGACGGTTCGCTCTGCGCCATGGGAGGCCTGACGCCGCAGCCGGTACGGAGCGCCCTGCGTTGGTTCGCCGAGGACTTCGCTACCGGTGACGGACGGAGCGCGCCGGCGCCAAGGGCGACAAGTGGGACAATGACGAGTGAGGGAGCTAAGTCATGACCCTGTTGAGAGAACACGATCTCGGCACGCCGGAACCGGCGCCGGCCACCGATGCGGTGTCGGCCCCACCCGTCGTCACGCTGGTGGTGGACGGGCACCCCGTCACCGTTCCCGCCGACACCTCGGTCATGCGGGCCGCCGCCCTCGCCGGCATCGACGTGCCGAAGCTGTGCGCCACGGACTCGCTGCGCGCCTTCGGCTCCTGCCGCCTCTGCCTCGTCGAGATCGAGGGACGCAAGGGGACGCCCGCCTCCTGCACGACGCCGGTGACAGAGGGGATGCGAGTTGCCACGCAGACCCCGAGGCTCGAGCGCCTGCGCCGCGGCGTCATGGAGCTGTACATCTCCGACCACCCGCTCGACTGCCTCACCTGTGCCGCCAACGGGGACTGTGAGCTGCAGGACATGGCGGGCGTTGTCGGCCTGCGCGACGTTCGCTACGGCTACGCCGGAGACAACCACCTCGGGGCCGACAAGGACGAATCGAACCCCTACTTCACCTTCGACCCTTCCAAGTGCATCGTCTGCTCGCGCTGCGTGCGCGCCTGCGACGAGGTGCAGGGGACGCTGGCGCTGACGATCGAGGGGAGGGGCTTCTTCTCGAAGGTGACACCGGGCCCGGCGGGCAGCTTCCTCGACTCCGAATGCGTCTCGTGCGGTGCCTGTGTGCAGGTGTGCCCGACCTCGACGCTGGAGGAGAAGTCGGTCATCAGCCTCGGCGTGCCTCGTCGCACCGTGCTGACGACGTGCGCCTACTGCGGCGTCGGCTGCACCTTCAAGGCGGAGCTGCGGGGCGACGAGGTCGTGCGCATGGTGCCGTACAAGGGCGGTGGTGCCAACAGCGGGCACTCGTGCGTGAAGGGCCGCTTCGCCTGGGGCTATGCCACCCACGCCGACCGCGTCCTGTCCCCGATGGTGCGTGAGGCGATCACGGATCCCTGGCGCGAGGTGGGCTGGGAGGAGGCACTCTCCTACGCGGCCGAGCGGTTGATGGCCATCCAGGCCGAGCACGGGCGGGACTCGATCGGCGGCATCACGTCCTCGCGCTGCACGAACGAAGAGGTCTACGTCGTGCAGAAGATGGTGCGGGCCGCCTTCGGCAACAACAACGTCGACACGTGTGCCCGCGTGTGCCATTCGCCGACCGGATTCGGGCTGAAGCAGACGTTCGGTACCTCGGCGGGCACGCAGGACTTCAGCTCGGTCGACGAGGCCGACGTCATCGTCGTGATCGGTGCCAACCCGACCGACGGTCACCCGGTTTTCGCCTCCCGGATGAAGCAGCGCCTGCGCGCCGGCGCACGGCTCATCGTCGTCGACCCGAGACGCATCGACCTCGTGCGCACGCCCCACGTCGAGGCGGCTCATCACCTGCAGCTGCTGCCCGGAACGAACGTCGCCATCTTGAACGCGATGGCTCACGTCATCGTCACCGAAGGGCTTGTCGACACCGACTTCGTGGCCGCACGCTGCGACCCGGATGACTTTGCGATCTGGTCCGCCTTCATCGCCGGCGTAGAGAACAGCCCGGAGGCGACGGCCGCCATCACCGGTGTGCCGGCAGCCGAGCTGCGCGCTGCCGCCCGCCTCTACGCCACGGCTCGCAACGGTGCCATCTACTACGGCCTCGGCGTCACCGAGCACAGCCAGGGCTCCACGACCGTCATGGCCATGGCCAACCTGGCGATGGCGACGGGCAACATCGGCCGCAACGGCGTCGGCGTCAACCCGTTGCGGGGGCAGAACAACGTGCAGGGCTCCTGCGACATGGGCTCCTTCCCCCACGAGCTGCCTGGCTACCGCCACGTCTCCGACGACGTCGTGCGCGCCAGCTTCGAAACGCACTGGGGTCGCTCCATCGTGAACGAGCCCGGGATGCGCATCCCGAACATGTTCGACGCCGCCTTGGCGGGCGAGTTCCGAGCTCTCTTCGTGCAGGGCGAGGACATCGCCCAATCCGACCCGAACACCACGCACGTGAAAGCGGCCCTCGCCGCCCTCGACCTCGTCATCGTGCAGGACCTCTTCCTCAACGAGACGGCCGCCTTCGCCCACGTGTTCTTCCCGGGGACGTCGTTCCTCGAGAAGGACGGGACGTTCACGAACGCCGAGCGGCGCATCAACCGCGTGCGACCCGTGATGGCGTCACGCTGTGGCAAGCAGGAGTGGGAGGTCGCCTGCGAGCTCGCCACGCGCCTCGGCTACCCGATGTCGTACCCGAGCAGCTCGGCGATCATGGACGAGATCGCCTCGCTGACGCCGACCTTTGCGGGCGTGTCGTTCTCGTTGCTGGACTCGGTGGGGAGCGTGCAGTGGCCGTGCAACGAGGCGGCGCCGCTCGGGACGCCGGTCATGCACGTTGGCTCGTTCGTGCGCGGCAGCGGGCGCTTCGTAGAAACCCCCTTCATCCCCACCGACGAGCGTACGAGCCGGCGCTTTCCCCTCATCCTCACGACGGGCCGCATCCTCACGCAGTACAACGTGGGAGCGCAGACCCGCCGCACCGCCAACGTCGTCTGGCACCCGGAGGACGTGCTCGACATCCACCCCTTCGACGCCTCGGAGCGGGGAGTCGTCGACGGGGGGCTCGTCGAGCTGTCGAGCCGGATCGGCTCGACCGCGCTGCGAGCACGCTTCTCCGAGCGGGTGCCGGTCGGCGTCGTCTACACGACGTTCCACCACCCGGTCAGCGGCGCCAACGTCGTGACGACCGAGCACTCGGACTGGGCGACGAATTGCCCGGAGTACAAGGTGACGGCCGTGCAGGTGAGGGCGAAGGTGGCGGTCCGAGCCGAGACCGTCTCGAATGGTCGCCGAGGAGACCGGCTCGCCGGCAACGGTGCCGCCCACAACGGTCACGGCAACGGGGTGGGTCAGGTCGGGCGCGAAGCGTCTCCCGTGGCGCCCCCGGCCGCCTCCTGATCCCCGGCACGCACCGTGGCCTCGCCGTCGTCGCTCCCGGAGCCGCCGGACGTCGCCGCGGGCGAGGCGCGCTCGATGGTGCCCGACCTCATCCGGATGGCCAACCAGATCGCCGCCAACTTCGCCCACCACCCGGCCGAGCAGGCCGCCGGTGAGGTGGCAAACCACCTGCAGTCGTTTTGGACCATGACGATGCGAGGCGAGCTGGAAGCCTGGGTGGACGAGGGGGGAGAGGAGCTCCATCCGCTCGCTCTGGAGGCGGTCGGGCGGTTGCGCCGGCCCACGGACTGAGCCCCTGCAATTGGAGCGTTCCTGCACACATCTCTAACGCCAGGTGTTCTCCTCGTCGTTCTCGGCGCCGGCGTGCTGCACGCCGCTTGGAACGCCATGGCGAAGTCGATCGAGGATCGGCTCTTCGCGTTCGCCCTCATCGGGGTGGCCGCAACGGTGGGGGGCGGACTCGGCCTCATCGTCACGGGTATGCCGGCGCGGGCCGCCCTTGGCTATGTCTTGTTGTCGACGTGCTTCCACATCATCTACGAGTACGGGCTCATCAACTCGTACCGGCTCGGCGCTTTCAACCAGACCTACCCGATCGCCCGCGGGACGTCGCCTCTCGTCGTGGCCGTGGGGGCGTTGTTCCTTGCCAATGAGCACCTGAGCGCCTCGGCATGGAGCGGGATCGCCGTGTTGGCGGTGGGTTTGATGAGCTTGGCGTTCTCCGCCGGCTCGCTCAGCCGGGCGGAGCTCCCGGCGGTGGGAGCCGCCCTCGGCACGGGGTTGGCGATCGCCGCCTACACGCTCGTGGACGGGCTCGGAGTGCGCAAGGCGCATGATCCGTACGCCTACGCGGCCCTGCTGTTCCTCCTGCAGGGTCCCGTCTATCCGGTCGTCTTCCTGGCGCGGCGCCGGCCCGTGCCGTGGGGGCAGCTCCGCAACGTCAGCCGCGGACTCGCGGCTGGCTTTGTGTCGGTGTTGGCCTACTCGCTCGTCCTGTGGGCGCAGACGCGGGCGCCGCTTGCCGAGGTGGCAGCCCTTCGCGAGACGAGCGTCATCGCGGCCGCCATCATCGGCGCTGTCTTCCTGCGGGAGCAATTCGGGCTGCGCCGACTGGCGGCCGCCGTCCTCGTGGCGGTGGGTATCGCCCTCATCGCCGTGTGAGATTGCCTGGACGCGCCTCGTCGGCGTGGGAGACACTTCGCTGAGGGGACGGGAAGCTCATGGACACGAGGCGACTTCGCGAAGTGGGACTGTGCTTCCTCAAGCTGGGCACGATCGCCTTCGGCGGCCCGGCCGCCCACCTGTCCCTCATGCGCTCAGAGCTCGTGAACCGTCGAGCGTGGTTGGACGAGCAGGAGTTTCTCGATCTCGTGGGCGGGGCCAGCTTGCTTCCCGGGCCTACCTCGACAGAGGTGGCCATCATGCTCGCCAAGCGGCGGGCGGGCTGGCCCGGGCTCGTCGTCGGAGGCCTCGCCTTCATCGTGCCTGCCATGGCGATGGTGCTCGCCCTCTCCTGGGCCTATGTCCGCTACGGGTCCACCGGCCCGGGCGCCCGCATCGTCGAAGCGGTCCTCCCGGCCATCATTGCCATCATCGCGGACGCCATCATCGGCCTTGCCCGCCAGGCGCTCAACTCGTGGCTGAAGGCGGCCATCGCGGCGGCGGCCCTCGCCGCCTACGTGCTCGGTGGCAATCCGCTCCTCGTCCTCGTGGGCGGCCTGCTCGTATCCGTCGCAGCCGGCGAGGTGGCGGCACGACGGGACCGTTCCGCCCTGCAGATGGCGGCGTCGCCGGCCTTGTGGGCGATCTTCCTCGAGTTCTTGAAGCTCGGAGCCGTCGTCTTCGGGTCGGGTTACGTGCTGTTCGCCTACCTGCGGTCAGACCTCGTCCGATCGCATCACTGGCTCACGCTGCACCAGTTGCTGGCGACGGCAGCGATCGGCCAGCTGACACCCGGACCGGTCTTCACGACGGCGACGTCGATCGGTTACGTGGTCGCCGGCGTTCCCGGCGCCGTGCTGGCGACCGTCGGGATCTTCCTTCCTTCGTTCCTGCTCGTGGCGGCGGCGCTTCCTGTCATCGCCCGGGTGCGCAAGACGGGTCGGGGTCGCGCAGCCCTCGACGGGCTGAACGCAGCCGCCCTCGCCCTCATCACCGGCGTGACGGTCGAGGTAGCCCACGGCGCACTCGTCAACTGGTGGACGGCGGTCGAGGCCGTCGTCGCTTTCGTCGTGCTCGAGAGGTTCCGGCTCAACTCGGGTTGGCTCATCCTTGCCGGTGCCGTCCTCGGGCTCGCCCTGGCGATCCGCTGATCACCGTTCCTCCGGCGAGCTCACAGCCGGCCGGGTGAGCTCACAGCCGGCCGTCAGCGCTTCGGGGTGCCGCCGCTGCCGATGGCGCCGGCTGCGCCTGAGCCACTCGAGCCCGCAGAGCCGGCGGCGCCGGCGGCGTCGAGCACGCTCTTCAGCATCTGGGAGGCTCCCATCAAGCCAGCCGACTCGTACGGCACGACGATCTTGGCGTTGTCGCTCTCGACGAGGCGCGAGAGGGTGTCGAGCTGCAGCACGGCCAGCAGCTCCGGCGTCGGGTGTGACTCGAGGATGGCCGAGTAGACCTGGCGAACGGCCTCTGCCCGCCCTTCGGCTTCCTGTATGAGAGCCGCCTTGCGACCTTCTGCTCGCAGGCGGAGCGCCTCCCTTTCACCTTCGGCCTGGCGGACCTGCGCCTGCTTCTGGCCTTCCGAGGCGAGGATGGCGGCTTGCTTCTTGCCCTCGGCTTCGTTGATGGCGGCTTGCCGCTCACCCTCGGCCTTCAAGATGAGGGCCCGCTTTTGCTGCTCGGCTTCCTTCTGCAAGCTCATTGCCTGCAGGACGTTGGTCGGGGGCACGATGTCGACGATCTCGATGCGGTTGATGCGCACGCCCCACTTGTCCGTGACGGGCTCCATGTGGCCCTGCAGCTCGGCGTTGATGCGCTCTCGCTCCGTGAGGGCCTCGTCGAGTGTGAGGCCACCGAAGACGGCACGCAGCGCCGTGCGGGCGAGCTGGAAGATGGCCACCTCGTAGTTGCTCACCGAGAACAGGGCGGCCTTCGGGTCGACGACCTGGCTGAAGATCGTGGCGGACACGAGGACGCTCACGTTGTCCTTCGTGATGACGTCCTGCTGGTCACCGGTGCGTGGCACTTCTCGGACGTCGACCGTCTGCACCTGGTCGATGAAGGGAACGAGGAGGGCGACGCCCGGGTTGCGGACGGAATGGTACTGGCCGAGACGCTTCTGCACGCCGACGGTGCCCTGCTGGATGAGCTTGATCGATCGGTAGAAGGTCGAGAGAACGAGGATGGCGACGACCACGAGGACGACGACCAGGACGATCTCAGTACCCGACGTGGCAAGGATCATTGCATTCTCCTTAGGTGTCTTCGGGTAGCTCGAGGGGAGCCAGACCGAGGTTTGGCAGATCTTGAACGATGAAGGTCGTGTTCTGGAGCTCGAGGATCATGACGACGGTCCCGGCAGGGATGCACTTGCCGTCCTGTGAGACAGCCTTCCAGAGCTCACCGTCGAGGCGGATGCGTCCCGGGTGGGCGCCGTCGCCGGTGTCCTCTGCCACGACGGCCTCCTGACCGACGTGACCGGCGATGCCGGACGTGAGCCTGTACTGGCCGGCCGACATGGCCTTGACGAGGGAGGGGCGCAGGAAGAAGAGGCCGAGCACGGCGGCTACGACGAAGGCCGGAATCTGGATGAGGACGCCGACCCCGGCAACTGCCAGCACGGCTGCCACGATGGCACCGAGGCCCACGAACAACGCATAGAAGGCGCGGTGCCCGAACTCGGCGGCAAGGAAGATGGCGGCGATGAGGAACCACCAGAGTGCCTCACCCATGGCTACGCCTCATCGTGTGATCCTTCCTCACCACGGCTCCTCGGAGCATGACTCCGATGACCGTGCACCGCCGAGGCTATCGGCAAGATGACGATCGCGTGACTCGGAGCGGAGGCCATCGGCGCCGCTACGAGGGGGGCGAGGATGACGTGACGGCGCCTGTTGCGTCCTCCGGTGTGGCCGCCGTAGCTGTGGCACCGTCCGGAGTGGCCGCTGCGGCACCGTCCGGGGCTGCCGGCTGCAACGGGGTTGCAACCCCGACGAGGGGTGCCGGTGCGGGTGCCGGTGCCGGCAACGGGCGCGGCGAGCGCACGATGCCGGAGGCGAGCAACGTCAGGTTGGGTACCAACGTCGTGCCCTCCTCGGTGTTGAACACGACGTAGATGAGGCCCATCGAGACGACGTGGCCCTCGAGCGGCCCGCCGAGCGAGCCCGTGCGGACACGCACGAGGTCGCCGGCCCGAAACGGTCGCGCCACGAGCAGGACGATGCCGGCGAAGACGTTTCCGAGGCTCTGCTGGGCGGCGATGCCGAGCACGACGCCGGTGATGGCGCCGCCGAGCAGCAGCTGCGAGACGCCGATGCGCAAGATGGCGAGACCGGCGAGCACGACGAGGATGAGCCCGATGATCGTCAGGATGAGACGTACGGAGGCGGCCGTCGCCGTATCGGCAAGGGCGATCGCCCGGCCGAGGTGGTTGGCGAGCTGCCGTACGGAGTAGCTGGCCAACAGGAGCCAGGCGCCGGCCAGTGCGTAGGCGAGGATCCGGTGCAGGCGGGCGTCGTGGGCGCTCTGGCCGAGCGCCGGCGCCGCCCGCATCTCGCCGCCGTAGTGATACCCCACGACGAAGGTCGCGATGGCGCCAGCGGCGACAATGATCTCGAAAACGACTCGCCGTTTTGCCACCTAGTCGGGGTGCAGCCGTCCGATCAACGCCAGCGCCGCCGACGGCGCCCGCTCCGAGCGATCACCACCGAGATGACGAGCAGGACGACTCCGACGGCGACGCCGGCAAGGCCCCGCCGCGAGTGGGTCTTGGCGCCGGCCTGCTTGACATAGCCCGGGACGAAGGAGGGAAGGGAATGTGCCGGCACCGCCAGGTAGATGACCCCGGCGGCGATGGCGAGCACGGCGATGATGCCGAGGAGGACGGCGAAGGCTTGCCGGCCGTTGCGCATGGCAACAGACTAGGCGGCCTCCGGCTCGCGCGTCAGGGAAGCTGCCCGAGATAGAACTCGGTGCCCTGGTCGTCACCGCAGCGCGACCAGAGCCCGTAGGGTGCGCTCTCGGGATCGGTGGCCGTTCCACCGGCTGCCCGCACCCGCCCGACGGCGGCGGCGATGTCGTCGACGCGGTACATCGGCACAGCCGTGGTGACAGCATGGCCCGAGGCGATCCCGACGAGCGGGGTGACGTTCTCGACCTGCCAGCCATCCTCGACATTGCCGGGCGCGAAGTGCCAGCCGAGCACCTCCCCGTAGAAGGAGCGTGCCACCGCTGACGAGCGCGCCTGCATGGTGACGTACTCGAGGTCGCCTTGGCGGGGGTTGCGCTCCGGCAACTCGAAGGAGGCGTCGGCCGTCGGCTCGTAGAGGGCAAAGCGCACGCCGTCGTCGTCGGTGCAGGCAGACAGAACGCCATATGGCTCGTCATGTGGCTCCTCGGCCGTACCGCCGGCCGCCCGCACCCGTTGCACGGCGGCGTCGATGTCGTCGACGGCGAAGCAGAGGAAGAGGGTGCTCCGCTCCTCGTCTCCCGAGAGGCCGTGATGGAGGTTGAGACCCTCCACCTGGCGTCCTTGCGTGCCACTGGCCGGCCCGTACACCCAGCCGAGCACGGATGAGTAGAAGCGCGTCGCCCGTTCCAGGTCGGGCACGAAGAGCGAGACGTAACCGATGTCGCCGTGTCGAGGTCCCCGGCGCCCGGGCGCAACTGCCGCCGCCGCCGTGCGAACGGCCGCCGGCGGGGCGGAGATCATCCAGCGGTGTCCGAAGGGATCGCGCACGACGCCGTTGCGGCCGTAGTCGTAGTCAGCAGCCGGCCGGTCGAGCACAGCGCCGGCTCCGACCGCCCGCTCGATGACGCCGTCCACGTCGCTGACCGTCAGCAGCAGCGTCACGGAGGCACCGGAGCCTGCCCGAGGCGCCTCGACACCGATCTCGGGATGCTCGTCCGAGAGCATGATCGTGACGCCGTCGATGTCGATCTCGGCGTGTCCGATACGGCCGTCCGGCATCACGATCGGCTCACCGAGGGTGCGGGCGCCGAAGGCCTCCGCATAGAAGCTGAGTGCCCGCTCGGCACCCGCCACGGCGAGGTAGGGCGTGACGCTGAGGGCGAGAGCCGCGTGTTGGCTTGCCTCGGTTGCCTCGTCGATTGTCAGGTTGGACACGGTGACTCCTTTCGGGAGCTCGAAGGCCCGCGCGAGACGCGAGCGGAGTTGGGCAGCAAAAGCCGGGTCGGGTTCGCGTAGCTCGACGGTCGCACGCATCGAGGCGAATGGGTCAGCCATCGGATGCCTCCCCGCTCTCATAGTCCCGCCGGAAGGCGACTCGGGCGCGCACGAGCAGCGCCTCGGTGGCGTGCAGGCTGCGGCCAAGCAACGCCGCCACGTCAGCGACGGGAAGATCGTCCAGGTAACGCAACGTGAGAGCGGCGCGGTACTGCGGCGCCAGGCCGAGCAGTATTGCCCGCGCCGTGGCGGCATCGAGCTGGGCGTCCCAGGGGTCCTCCACCGGCGTCGGGGAGCCCGTGAGGAGGCGAAGTCGCCGCTCGTCGCGGGCCTCCCGCCGCCAGTGGTCGACGAGCTTGTGTCGCGCCACGCCGATGACCCACGGCAGCGTCATCGTCGCCGCCTCGGGGCGCCGAGCTGCGTCAACGGCGGCGAGAAACGTCTCCGCCGTCAGATCCTCGGCGACGGCGCTGCGGCCGCACCGGGCCGACAGGTAGCCATAGACCTGTGGGAGTGCCTCGTCGTAGAAAGCCAGGAAACCGGCGGCACCGTCGGTCGCCCCGGCAGCGCCGTCGCGACCTGCGTCGTGCCCGCTTGCGGCAGCCGGCTGCTCGTTCACAGCCCTATCGTCGCTCGGGCGGCGGCAGATCCGACGGACGCTCACAGATTTTCCTCGTGACGCCAACTGCGGCCGCTCAACCCGCTGCCAGGCAGAGCGCCTATCCTGAACCGGTTCGTGCACGGAGGGCGTTCGGGCAGACCGGGAGATGCGCCTCGGATGTAGGAGAGATCGTGAGCCGAGGGGACGGGGCGAGCCGTAGGCCGTGGGGTGAGCGCCGGCGCACAGCCCCCCATGTCCTCGAGGCCGCCGCCGAGGCGCCCACAGCTGAAGCGCCGGCGGACGACGTAGCCGCCGCCCCGGTCGCCGGAGAGCGCTACGGGTCGTTCTGGCGCCCGGCGGACGTCTCGGCGGCCATGCTCTCGATCCTCAGCAACGACGACACCGAGCTGTTCGAGCAGTCCGGGCGAGCGCAAGCGGAGGCGCTCGTCGCTCTCCTGCCGTCGGCGGACGCCACCGTCGTCGATCTCGGATGCGGTATCGGCCGCGTCGCCAAGTACCTGGCACCACGATGCAAGCTCCTCTGGGGCGTCGACGTCTCCGCCGAGATGCTCGAGATGGCGGCCGAACGTCTGGCGGGAATCCCGAACGTGCGCTTCTCGCACTGTGCCGACACCCGCATTCCTGAGATCGCCGACGCCAGTGTCGACTTCGTCTATGCCGTTCTCGTTCTCCAGCACCTCGAGCGGGAAGACACGTTCTTGATGCTTCGGGAGATACGCCGCATCCTTCGTCCCGGCGGGACCGCCTATCTCGGGTTCCCCAACCTGCTCTCGGACGTCTACCTGAGGTCGTTCGTCGCCTACGCCGAATCGGGCGAGGCCGCCACGAACCCGGTTCGCGCCCGCGCCTACACGCCGCAGGAAGTGGAACGGCTGCTGCCCGCAGCAGGCCTCACGGTCGTCACACTCGAGGCCACCGTCGACATCGTCGCGGTGGTCGTTCGGAATCGGGTCCCGGAGGAGCGGGATTGACGAGCGACGGCCCGGGCGAGCCTGCGCGACTGCGGCTGCGAGGCTGGCGCGACCCCCAAGTAGTGGCTCTGGCGTTGTTGGCGATGTCGGCGGGTTTCGGGCAGTTCGGTGTTGTCGCCGCCCTTGGAGACGTCGCCCGCTCCTTCGGCCACCTGCAGTCTGGTGCCTCGATCGCCGATCAGGCGGGGCTCTCCGGTACGAAACTCGGCGCCGGCCTCGCCATCATCCGCCTGGCGTCCCTCGGCGGACTGCCCCTGGCAGGCGTGGCCGATCGATTCGGGCGCCGCCGCACGCTCATCGCGGCGTGCTCGCTCGGCCTCGCCCTCACCGTCGTGTCCGCCGCCAGCCCCGGCTACTGGTGGTTCGTCATCATCTTCGCCCTCGGTCGCCCGATGTTGAGTGCCACGAACGCCCTCGCCGGCGTGTCGGCGGCCGAAGAGACGAGCTCGGCCGACCGGGCGAAGGCGATCGCCCTGATCGCCGCCGGGTACGGCATCGGGACGGGACTCGTCGCCTTTCTCCACGGCTTGGTCGGGGGCCAGCTCGGCTTTCGTGGTCTCGTGGCCCTGGCGGTCGTGCCACTCGCCCTCATGCCGCTCCTCGCCCGTCGCGTGGAGGAGCCAGACCGGTTCGCCCGCCAGGCGATCGCCGCCGAGCACCGTCTCCCCGTCCTGAGCGCCATCGCTCCACAGTTCCGGCGTCGCCTCGCCGTCGTGTCCGTGATCACCTTCGCCTTGTCCGTCATCACAGGGCCGGCGAACAGCTTCGTGTACCTCTATGCCGAGAACGTCCTCCACGTGAAGGGCTACGTCACCTCCGCCATGGTGGCCGCAGCCGGCGTCACCGGTTTCGGCGGTTTGCTGCTCGGCCGGTATCTTGCCGATCACCTCGGGCGCCGACCGACGGCAGCCATCGCCATGTCGGCAATGGCCGTGCTGGGCGTCCTCACCTACTCCGGGACCACCATTGCCGTCCTCGTGGGCTATGTCCTGGGCGTCCTGGCCGCCTCGACGATCGCTCCGGCGGCTGGCTCCTTCGTGAACGAGCTCTTTCCGACCTCGGTGCGAGCCTCCGTCGCAGGTTGGCAGGTGGCGTCGGGCGTTCTCGGCGCCAGCGTCGGCCTCTTGGCCTTCGGGGCGATCGCCGATGTCGGGAACCGTTTCGGCGTGGCTGCCGCCACGACGTTCCTTCCCGCCTTGTCTGGCCTCCTCCTGCTCATCGTGCTCCCGGAGACCCGTGGCCGTGAGCTCGAAGACCTCTGGCCCGAGATGGGTAGCGTCGCCTAGCTCGACGACGGCGCCATGACGACGACACGAGCGGTGCGGGATGCCAGAGGTTTGCCCGATGTGGCCGACACGCTGGCGGTGATGTGGCCGCGGCCGGCGCAGGTGGGTGCAAGATACTCGGTCTCGACGACCTTCGTCTTGTGGGCGGCGACCGTGACCCGGCGGACGAAGGGGTCGGCGACGAGGCAGACGAGATCCCCGTACTGGGTGAGCTCGAGTGAGAGCGATGTGGCCGTGCAGTTGTGCAGCAGGACGCGGAGCGAGGTGTCCTTGCCCTCGGTGATCGTGGCGGGCCTGAACCCAGCCGTCTCGTCGACCACGCACCGATGGCTCGCCCGGAGCGGGGTGGATGCGATCGAGGCGCCCGCCCGGCCGGCGACACCCAGGCTCAGCAGCCCTGTGCAGGCCAGCGCCGCGAGGGCGGCGCCGCTCCACACCGATATCGGTCTCCAATGGCGTCGGCTCACGTCTCCCCCTCCTTGGCCGCCTCGCTCACTGCTCCTGCCGCTCGATCGTAGGGCGCCGTGGCCTTGGCACGTTCCGCTTTCGGGACGAGATCGAGGTACTCACCATGGCGGCGTAGGTAGTCAACGACGTACGGGCAGATCGGGCTTGCCGCCATGTGGCGGCTGCGAACGTCGCCCAGGGCTGCCCCGATGAGTCGGGCAGCAAGGCCATTTCCCCGCCGCGCCGGCTCGATCTCGGTGTGGATGAAGCGGCGGCCACCGGCGATGGGGGAGTACATCGCGAAGCCGGCCAACTCCGAGCCGCTGTAGATCTCGTAGCGGCTTGCGTCGACGTTGTCGAAGACGTCAGGGTCACTCGTGGGAGTGCGGGTCACTCAGCGGCTCCTTTCTCGCCAGTGTCCCATGAGGCGTGCGTAGTGTGTGTCCCGTCAGCGCGTGCCAGACGACCGAAAGGGGGAGCGTCACGTGAGCACGTCGTGTACTCACCTCGAGGAGATCAAGACGACGGAGGCAACTTCCAACGGTTGCCTCGAGTGCCTCGCCACGGGCGGGAGGTGGGTGCACCTACGGCGCTGCACGACGTGCCGTCACGTCGGTTGTTGCGACAGCTCGCCGAGCCGGCACGCCACAGCTCATTTCCACGAGACGGGGCATCCGCTGATCCAGTCCTTCGAGCCCGGTGAGGACTGGTACTGGTGCTACGTGGACGAGATCGCATTCGAGCGCGCCGGGGAGGGCCCGAGCCCGTCGCACACCTGAGATGGCCTCTTGACCCTTGTCCTTGGGTGAGACC